>Ga0190361_1000026_pt1 | contig 62183 bp, 55 predicted proteins | sample 48721845_MG_FD_161273 | JGI IMG/M metagenome (GOLD analysis project Ga0190361, IMG submission 161273) | Hydrothermal vent microbial mat bacterial communities from Southern Trench, Guaymas Basin, Mexico - 4872-18-4-5_MG | ecosystem: Environmental > Aquatic > Marine > Hydrothermal vents >... | reverse complement strand
AATATTTTTCGGAGGGGAAGAATTCGGTAGAGTGGGTTATGTAAAGGGTGAAGCCCAGATTTTAAGATATGGAGAGGGAGGTTTTGAGTATCTGACGGTGAATAATATAGTGGGCGAAGGTGATGAGGTAAGGACCTTTTCAAAGTCCCGATTAGAAATTGAATTCAGCGATGGTTCTGTATTAACGCTTGGAGAACGCACTGATGTGATTTTTGATAGAGTTACTGAAGATCTTGTTGCGCTTTATGTTTATACCGGAAAAGTAAGAATATACGCAAGAGACAGATATTTCACAATAGAATCAGATCTGGGCAGGACAGATTTAGATCAGTATACCAGAGTTAGAATAGATGTAAAGGATTCAAAACAATACATTAAAGTTATAAGTGGGAGAGCGTATTTTGCAGATTATAAAATCAGAGAGGGTGAACAATTAATTGCCAGGGAAAATGGAAGAATCACCATAAGACCTTATTTTGATTACGATAGTTTTGATTACTGGGCAAGAGATTTTGAAGAGAGGTTTGTTGTTGTCCACAGGGTAGAGTATATACCCGTCCCTGTTTATTACGGTGTGTATGAGCTGGAAAGATACGGGAGATGGAGATACGTCCCTCCTTACGGATGGGTATGGGTACCTAAGGTACATTTTGGCTGGAGGCCGTATCATGATGGACACTGGGTATACCGAATAGGAGTTGGCTGGGTGTGGGTTCCCTATGAACCGTGGGGATGGATACCATATCATTATGGTAGATGGGCTTTTGTGGTAAGTATAGGATGGATATGGGTCCCTGGGGACAGCTGGGCTGGTGCATGGGTTGAATGGAGCTATGGACCTGACTGGGTTGCTTGGGTACCACTGGACCCTATGGGAAGACCTATCTATGTGGTTAACGTAAATCATACAGTTATTCATGTATGGAATTGCGTGGATTACAGCGATTTTAACCGGCCTGTATACAGGTACAAACCGCCAAAGGATGGAAAATATAGAAAACCTTATAAACAGGTAAAACAGATCAAACTTGATGTTATAAAAAAGTACAAGACAAAAACCCCCATCAGACCTTCTGATATTGCTAATAAGGACGAAATCCGTATCAAAGCCCAAAAGCAGGTACAGAGGCCTTACAGATCAGCGGAAAAGGACAAAGTTATAGATGTAAAAAAGAGCGGAAAAACATCAAAGCCTACAACAAGCGTAAAAGCACAGAGATTTGAGCATAAATTTTACAAAGCAGAAGAAAAACAGGATTTGAAAAAGAGAAATTATATGAAAAAAGATAATAGCTACGATAGGGAAAAATATTACATAGACAAAAGATCTGCTGATAGACGGAGAGTTGTTTATGATAAAGAATTTGACAGGAGTGTTAAGCATGATAATAATATAAAAAGGGGTCAGAAGCTGGATAGAAAAAAATCTAAATTATACAAGGAAAAAGGAAATGATGGAGATGACAAGAAAGATAATGAAAAGAAGAAGTCGGAGAAAAAGATATATGAATATTGATAAGTTTTTCATTTTCCTGCTTCTTGTAACTCCTGTATGGGCTGGAGAGGGGGAGAAAGCGCCTCCTCCCAGTTCCAAGAAAAATTCTACTCAAATAAAGAAAGATTACTTTGTGGATAAAGATAAAGATGGATTGAATGACAAGATCAAAAAAGGCGGTGCAAAGGTAGGGGATTACATAATGGATTTCCTGAAGAAGAGTGGTAAGGGTGAAAAAAAGGCTGCAAATGGAAAAGGCAAGAAAAAAGATAAAAAACGCAGGCATTAGTCTGATATTGGCGTCTTTTATAGTCTCAGCATGTGGAAGGAAAATGCCCCCTCCGGGGAAGCCCGATGTGGATCCTCCAGTCATTGCTATTACCCAGCCTCACGCTGGAGATACCCTCAGAGGGGAGATAAATGTAAACTTTCTCATTCAGGATAAAAGCAAGGTTAAGTGGGTTTCTTTACTTGTAGATAACAAGGAGGAACTCCGGGATTCCACAGAACCTTTCAGTCTGAGTTTTAAGACGGATTCTCTTGCAGATACATTGCATTTAATCAAAGTGAAGGCCTGTGATTTCTGGGACAATATAGGCGAATCAAAGGTTGTAGAGGTTTTTATCAGGAATAAAGAGTAAAAAACGCTACATTTAGTTATCTTTAAAAGGTATGTATTCAAATTTTTTGACTATAATTTCAACAGTATCGGGACCGGTATTTTTCTTTACGGGCCACCAGAGGTAGACTTCAGGGTATAAACCTCTGTGCTGGGGTATAAAATTTTTATCCGTGATTTTCCATTTAGAAATAATTATCTCCTGCTGGTCCTTTATAGTCTTTTGGAGTGATTCAGGTAGAACATACACAGGGATTGAAGATTTAAATTTTATTGAATCTGGATACAGGTATATGTAATGAATAGAAACCACAGGGTCTTGGATTTTGTAGTCACTAAGAGGTTTAAAAGTTATCCCCTTTCTTATATGTTTTGGTCTCCAGGAGTGAACGCTATAATTACCTCCCAGATGAAGAGGGTTACCCCATTTTGAAAATTCGATATCTATCTCATATATCCCCATATCCCAGTCGTAAAGAAATGGAGCAAAGCAGGTGTTAAGTAGATTATTTATTCTTCCTATTACTTCGATTCTGTAAATACCAAAGCTTTTCTTTCTTGAAGATTTAATACCCGCTGAATAAAATCGTGTACCTTGTGTGCTTCTTTCCCTGATAGCTAGAAGATGCAGGTATCCACTGCTATCAACATAAGCCATACGCTTGTCAAAAAAGTTATTACTCAGGGAATCATAGTTTGAAAATATATGCCACCATTCTCCACTAAAGAATAGAGAATCTTTAAAAGGTGATTCTATAATTCCATAAAGTGCAGAAGTTATAAGAAAAATAAAGAAGAATCTTATCGAGAATCTCAGTATTTTCATAACATTTTTTTCATCCTGAGGAATATCCTGTTTATAGTAGCCCCCACAGTTTTATAATAAAAAGCCACAGGACCAACCCAGGGGATTATAGCCTTCTTGTAGCCCACTTCCTTCATGAAATTCAGAGTTTCCAGTAAAAGCGCTCTTCCTATTCCCTTTCCTCGCAAACCACTATTCACACCCATGGGACCAAACCACCCAACTCCTGGATTATTAGTGTCAAAGGCGGAAAATCCAACAATTCTTCCTTTTTGCAGGGAAATAACCAATCTCGGTGGGTCGTACATAAAGGAAGTTAGAACTTCTTCTTCCCATGGAGGAAAATGCTTTTTCAGAAATATACGGACCTCTTCGTGATGCGAAGCTTTAGCTCTTATAATATTAACACCTTGAATTTTTTGATATGTATACACATGAGTTAATTCAAGGAACATGTTGAATGTGTAATCAAAAACCTTATATCCATTATTTAGAAAGAAGATATAGATTCCTGTATACCGTGGATCAACACCGGGAAACATATATCTTGGTGCAGATTCAAAAACTCTAACTTCTTTCACCTTTTCTTCTCTTAATCTCTGTTCCAGCTGCTTCAAAAGCTTACTATTGTATCCGTGCATGAGTTTTATGTATCCTCTATCCTTTCTTTTCACTCCTATCACGAAATCTGATCCTTCTGAAATTATGAATTTCTCATCATAAGCAGGGTCTTTTTTTATAAGAAATTCCAGATTAGGGTAACTAATCTTTTCTGCATCCAAGAAATAAAAATTTCTCAGATCATCGATGTTGAATTGTAATTTCATGCAATCTTTTTTCCAGTTCTATTTCGTAGACTTTTCTCATTTCCCGAAATGAAAGTGAATCAAAAACAGCTTCTTTCTGCGGTTCTATTGCTTCCAGTTTAATTATAAAATAGCCCCATTTTGTTCTTATAGGCCCTGCTACGTCTTTTGTCTTCATTTTAAAGAGTTTTCTTGATACTTTATTCATGGGATCATAGAATGTGGGTCCTCTTAAACCACCTATCAATCTCCTTCTGGATTCTGATTCGGTTTCCACAAGTTTTTCGAAATCCGCTCCAAAAAGAAGTTTAATTCTTACTTTCCATGCCTTGAGCCATTTTTTGAATTTTTTGAAAAACGAATAATAGTAAGGGGAAGATATGTATATTTCTCGCCAGATTCTCTGTTCCGGGACAATTACCTTTTTACCAGTTAAATTCATGTGTGCTATAATAGAATCCTGAATAAATTTGTAAAGGCCAATCTCATAGCGAAGTTTTTCTCTGAGGGAATCTTCGCTGATATTATTTTCATTTAGAAATTGTCTGTATTCTTTGGGAGAGGGGAATTCACTTTTGAGTTCGTTCAGGTAAAAATCTATCTCTCCCTCTGAAACTTCTATGCCCTGTGATTTGACCAAATCTTGAAGCCTTTTCTCCATTTCGATTCTCTCCCTCAAAACCTGCCACGCCTTTTTACCATATTTTATTTTAAGGTAGTTTTCAAAATTGTATTGAACTTCAGGAGGAAACATAAGGAATAAAAGGACCATTAAACTGTTCATAATCTTTTCTCCATCCAGTTAAGCAATCTTTTATTATTTTTTAAGCTGAAATAATCAAATATTATGATATTTTTATACCCTGATTCTATTGCGTAGCTAATTTCCTGAGGAGCGTACTTTTCTGCGTCCTGATAATAAACTCCTACGCCCATAACTATCCTATCTTTAGGATAAATAGATGCATATTCTAAGAAGTTTTTATAGGATTTTTTATCCGGTGTGTAAGCCATGATACACAATCTATCGATTATATTCTCATTAACCCATTCTCTCCAATCCTGCCCCAGATTGTAGGAACTTGACGCTGGATTGGCAAATACAGCTGCTGTTAGCTCTTTAGGTTGTAATCTTTCTTTCAAGGTTTTTACCAGACCTTTTACAGCATCTTTTCTTTTTCTATTCCAGTACATTCTCAGCCAGTGGTAATATCGAATATGTGGTTCCCGGGTCATAACAGTATTCCAGTGAGGTGCTCTGTAATCAACAGCATCGGAGATCAATCTGGGGTCTATATGAAATCTGACGTTGAAATCCTCTATATTTTTCTCTGAAAAATCCCAGTAACCTCCGGGATATCTTATGAAGTCAAGATGTATGCCGGCTACATTGTATCGGGTGATGATTTCAGTGGCGTAGTCTGCAATAAATTCCCGCACTTCTTCTCTGGATGGATCAAGAAACAGACCATCCACACCGTAATTTATTATATCTTCATACTCATATTCTGCCATAGACCTCCCTTCCTTGTCATGCAAGAACCACTCTGGATGCTGATAAAGCACATGGGCGGAATCCTTGGGTTTGTCTTTAATTGACCAGTAGAGGCAGGTATTAATCCAGGCATGAACCTTGATATCACTACCTTCGATTTTTTTCACTAGATATCCTAAGGGGTCAAAATCTTCGCTCATATACTCAGTTCTTGGTAATATATCACTTTGATAGTAAGCATAGCCTCCCACAACCACCTGCACAAAGAGTTCATCGAATTTGTATTTTTGGGAGAATTCCACAAGTTCGTCGATTGACTCCTTTGTTCTCAAGGCTCTGGCTGTGACCCATAATGATTTTTTGATATTAATGTTCCCCATAGTCATAAGAAAAAGTATTGTTTTTAACATCATAATTCCTTGACGATCCTGTCTATTTTTAAAAGGGTTACAAGAAGTTCTTCAAGTTTGTCCAAGGGGAGCATACTGGAGGCATCTGAAAGTGCTTCTTTAGGGTTGGGGTGTGTTTCTATAAATATGGCGTCTATCCCCGCGGCAACCCCTGCCCTTGCAAGATATTCAATAAATTCAGGTCTACCACCTCTGGGGTCTTTAGAAGGTATGCCGTACACCCTTACTGTATGAGTAACATCAAAAACTACAGGATATCCGGTGGCGCGCATGATGGGGAAGGAACGCATATCTACCACGAGATTGTGATAGCCAAATATTGTACCTCTTTCCGTTAACAGTATTTTGTTGTTACCCACACTCTCTATTTTCCCGATTATGTTTTTAACATCTTCGGGTGAGAGGAATTGACCCTTTTTTACATTAATCACCTTTTGGCTTCTGGCAACTTCAAGAGTTAGTTTGGTTTGCATACACAGGAAGGCTGGAATCTGGAGTATATCAAGGACTTCAGATGCAGGCTTAGCTTCTTCTGGATAATGAACATCTGAGAGAACAGGTACATCGAAAGTTTTTTTCACCTTCTCCAGAATTCTTAATCCCTTTTCTAATCCTGGACCATAATAATTTTGTACAGAGGAACGATTATCTTTAGCATATGAAGATTTGAATATGAAGCCGATATTGAGTTTTTCGGAAATCTTTTTGATTCTTTCCGCTGTGTGCATCACGATATCCTCAGTCTCAATTACACAAGGCCCTGCTATCAGGGCAATAGGATTACCCCCACCTATTTTAATACCTCCAACTTCTATAACTCTGGTCTTATGCATAAGTTATTCTCCTCTTTTTAAAAGTGTTGAAAGATAATCAAAAATATCCTGTGGTAAATTCATATTTTTTAGACCGATAATGGTTTCCTCTACATTGTATTTTACCTTCCGGAAGTGAATTTTTCCATTTTCAATTACCACATAAGAAGCCCTTGGGTCTCCACCCCGGGGGAAACCTACAGAACCCGGGTTAATAATTCTGTAATCATGTAACTGATAATCCATGGGAATATGAGAATGGCCGAAAAGTATCAAATCAATCTTTTTATTTCCTTCATAGTGCATTTCCTCTTCTATAATGTGGGAGGGAGTTGAGGGAGTTATATATCCCTCATAAGGTTTTTTAATAGTACCATGTACCATCAAAATATTTATACCGTCCAGTTCCACTAATATTTTATCAGGTAGTTTTTTTAAATAATCTAATTCTTCCTCTGTAAATCTATAATTAATATTGTTCCTGGATGCCAGAGTAATTTTTTCAAAAAATTCTGTACACCCCACACATCCCTTACTATATGCAAGACTTAGATCGTGATTACCCATTATAGTGTAAGTTGAAATCTGCCTGATTATTTTAATAACGCTACGTGGTTCGGGTCCGTAATCTACAAGATCCCCGAGACAAAGTACAGCATCATATTCCTCTTTTTCCAGTATTGCTTCTAAAGCTGACTTGTTACCATGGATATCTGCCAAGACAAGTATTTTCATTTTATTCCCATTCGATTGTTGCTGGAGGTTTTGAGGTAATATCGTAAACCACTCTGTTTACATTTTCAAGTTCATTAATTATTTTTGTGGATATCTCGTTTAATACATTGTAAGGCATTCTGAACCAATCTGCAGTCATTCCATCAATACTCTCTACTGCTCTTATTACCACTGTGTACTCATAGCTTCTTCGATCTCCCTTTACCCCCACCGACTTTACCGGTAATAACACGGGAAATACTTGCCATGTTTTATTATAAAGCCCATGTTTTTTTATTACTTCCTCAATTATGCTATCTGCTTTTTGAATTAATTTCACTTTTTCCTTTGTCACCTCACCGATGATTCTTACTGCCATTCCGGGACCTGGAAAAGGGTGCCTTTCAGTTATTTCAGGTGGTAATCCTAGAATTTTGCCCATTTCTCTTACTTCATCTTTAAAGAGTTCCTTGAGTGGCTCCAGAAGCTCGAATGGTAGATATTCTGGAAGTCCCCCCACATTGTGGTGAGATTTTATTACCTCTGATGGGCCTATTACAGATCTGGACTCTATCACGTCAGGGTAAAGGGTGCCTTGGGCAAGATATTTAACTTCATCCTTAAGCTTCACTGCCTCTTTTTCAAAAAGTTCTATAAATTTATGTCCTATAATTCTTCTTTTTTCTTCAGGATTTTCTATACCTTTCAGCGCTTCTAAAAATTCCTTTTCTGCATCTATTATTATTAAATTGGGGTTATTTCCAAAATATTTTTTTACCCGTGCTTTTTCCCCCAATTTAAGCAGCCCCGTATCTATGAAGACAGGGTAGTAATTAAAACCAATGGCTTTTTCTAAAAGTTTTGCAACCACAGAAGAATCTACTCCACCGGAGAGTGCAAGGAGAACTTTATCTTTACCCACTCTTTCCTGTATTTCCCTGATTTTTAATTCTGTGAAGTCTTTTATTTCCCAATTTTTCGGTGCCTTGCAAATTCTAAAAATAAAATTTTCCAGTATTTTTCTTCCATCCTTTGTATGAACCACTTCGGGATGGAATTGTACCCCAAAAATATTTTTTGAGGGGTGATAAATGGCTGCATAAGGAGAGTTATCGGTGTATGCGATTATCTTAAAACCAGGTGGTAATTTCTCTATTCTATCACCATGAGACATCCATACCTGCGTGCCTGAGGTAATACCTTCAAATAAATCAGTTTTATCCTCACTAATAAACAGTTCCTTGAAGCCATATTCTTTCTTTTCAGCACGGGTTATAGTTCCATTAAAAAAGTAGGCAATCACCTGTAACCCATAGCATATACCAAGTATTGGAATTCCGAGTTCGAATATTTTTCTGTCTGGCAGAGGCGCACCATCTTCGTAAACACTCTTTGGACTCCCCGATAAAATTATTCCTTTTACTTCTCTAAATTCTTGAACAGGATGCCAGGGCGGGACAATTTCTGAATAAACCCCCGCCTCTCTAATCCTTCTTGCTATGAGCTGAGTATATTGTGAACCAAAGTCAATTACAATAATTTTTTCCATCAGCTTATTCTTCTCCCCTTTGGTATCTGATTTTTGATTTTACCATGCCGATAAAGTCCTGATCCAAGTATATCCTTGCCGAATTTTACTATTACCTGTCCCTCCTCTGCATCCGTTTCTGTTACCTTAATATCCTGACCTCTAAGAAAATTCAGTGCTTCTTCTGCATTTTGAAGTTCGATAATGTTTTTATTTGCATATTTTGCGAACATCTGCATGCCAGTTGTTGTAAATTTAAATCCTTTTTTAAAGACGCGCACCAATCTGATTCCTTTTCTTCTCCAGGTTTTTAATGAAAGCTTCGCAGCTTCTGTTGTTGTTATCCATATATCCCCGTGATACATAAGGGCATAGTCCCTAAAGATATCTTCAGGGATACCAAACCTCTCTTTAAGGTAGTTCAAAGCTTCTCTTATAATCTGACTCATATTACTAATTTTAAAGCAAAATCCTTGACATATAAACCATGAATAGATTATAATTAAATCATGTTAAGCAATCCGCAGGCAGAGAGGAGAAAGCTTCTTAATCTTTTCTATAAGAAAAACTTTGAAAAAGCACTTGAACTTTACACCAGTATACTCAGCTATTTCATTGATGATCCTGATTTTAGAAAACTAGGCGGAGATATATACTTTAATCTTGGGATGACTCAGGCTGCTGTTGGAGAGTATAGGCAAGCGCTCAACTTATATCGGAAGGAGAATAAGTTAAATCAGGCTCTTGCTGTTGCTGAAAAGATAAAAAACTTGGATAAGGAAGACAGCGAAATATTTCAAACCCTGGGAGAATTGTATCTCCAGCAAAATAACAAACAAAAAGCCGCTCAAAATTATGGTGAATATCTTAGAAGATTATTTAAAAACGGGGAATCTGGCAAAGCACAGAGACTATTGCAGAAGATTAGAAGAGATGGTTTGGAGGAATACCTTTCTAGTCAATTCGGTTTTGTGCTTTCCAAACAGGAATTGAACCGGATTCTGGAGGATATTTCCAAAGAAAAAATTTATGTTGCTTTCTTTGCACTTTTAAAAAAAGAACTGGCCCGAGCAGAAAGATATAAGAGAGAATTTTCCATAATCCTCTCAGAATGCGACAGGATACTCAACCAGGATGAAAGAATGCGACTTAAAGATGTCTGTCAGAAAACCCTGAGAGAGTCTGATATATATTCTCTGGGCAGCAGGTGGTTTTTCATTATTCTGCCTGAGACAAACAAATATGGTGCAGAAGGTGCAGTTAATAGATTGAAAAAACAGCTCAAGGCTACCAACATAGGTGTACAGTTCTATGTAGCATCTTACCCTACTGACGGTACAGAGGTTAAGGAGCTAATTGTTACTGCATTGAGATACAGGATACCTTATTAGTATAGAATTGAATAAAGTATAATGTTAATGCCAAATCTTATGGCCTTTTCTCGGATCTCTTGAGGATCACCATATCTATCTGTCCACCCATCTGAAATATTGGAGTTAAATGTATAAAGAAGAGAAAGTCTGCCCCCAAAGAAAATTCCATAAGCACGGGGAGGACCTTTATAATGCTCGTGAATTTTAGGTAAACCTTCTGGAAAATTATAAAATATGTGATAAATAGGGTGAGTAAAAGGGATCTCCTCCAGCTTCTTATCGGGGAAGGCCTTTTTGAGTTCCCTCCGGATAAACTTGTCCATGCCATAATCGTCATCTATATATACAAACCCTCCTGATCTCAGATATTTCCTCAGATTTTGGATTTCATCGTCACTTAAAACAATGTTCCCATGGCCTGTGATAAAAAGGAAAGGATAATTGAATATTTCTGGATCCTTGAGGGTTAAAATTTTCTCGCGGGGATTTACTTCAATGTTGCCTACCCGCTCCTTTAACTCCCGGGTTATATTGGGTAATATCTCCGGATCATTATACCAATCTCCCCCCCCTTTATATTTTATTCGCACAGGCTGGAATATAAAGGAGAGGAGAAGCAACAGCGATAATATCATTTTTCGTTTTCTTTTTCCTCTATCCGTTGGATTAATTTCTCAATATTATTTCTATCTTCCAACATTTCATAAAATCTTGTATAATCTTTAGGGTTGAATAATGCACGGACTATAGGTTCAAAGAAAACCAGTACCTGGCTAGCAATAAAGGACAAAGGTTTGGTACTTTCCAGAAGGACTATGGCAACAATTCCCAACCTCATGTTTACCACTCTTTCTGCAATTCTTTCGATAATATCATCATATGTGTCTTTATTATTGTTGGTCTTCTCCATATACCTTCCCCTTCAAAACGATATGTCTCAAAGCTGGGTCTGCTTCAAGCCCCTGCGCTCTAATTATTTTATCTTTTTTAAACAGGATTACAGGGTGATTAGAATAAATCAGGTTTTTATTTTCCTCCCATCTTAGAGTGGAAGCATGTAGAGAGTCTCCAGTGGTAGAGATGACTTTTATGTCCCCGTAAGCGCTCATAATCCCCCTTTCCTCGATGACAAATCCAGAGTCTGCATATAATTCAGATGTTTTATTTCCTTTATCGTCAAAAAATGTAATCATAAAGTCGAACACATAGGTGGTATCATTACGGAGCGAGACCTCGGTGGCTTTAATTTCGATCTCCCTTCTGGAAAATCTTTTAAGGTCAAAAATAATATTGTATGCCTCCTGTTCTGATTTAGGCAGTGTGTTAGAGATCTTGTTTTCTTCCTGACATCCAGAAATACCCAGAATCAAAATTAAAAGGAGAAATATCCTGTTCATACTACTCTGGCCCTCATAAGGTCATGTAAGTGAATTACACCGATAGGTTTTCCCTCTTCATTTATTACTATTAAAGCTGTTATTCCGTAGTATTCCATTTTTCTAGCTGCTGCCACTGCAAGCTCGTCTTTAGTTATGGTCTTTGGATTAGTTGTCATTACATCCTTGGCCTTAAATTTAAAAATATCACTGGTTTTCTCCAGAAGTCTTCTGAGGTCTCCATCTGTAATAACTCCTCTCAATATTCCTTTATTATTTACAACGCTTGTAATACCTCTCTTGGTGGTCATTTCAAGAATCACTTCTTTCATCGACGCTTCTTCATTTACTATGGGTACGTGTTCCTTTCCGGTAAGCATCATGTCTTCGACCTTAAGCCAGAATTTCTTTCCGATAGCACCCCCTGGGTGAAGAGCTGCAAGATCTTCCAATTTTAAGTTTTTCATTTCTGCCACCGCAATCGCAAGAGCGTCTCCCAAAGCCATCATTGCTGTAGTAGATGCTGTGGGTGCTACGTCATAGGGACATGCCTCCCTCTTGATTTTTACCAGAAGTACAATGTCGGATTCTCTGGCAAGTTCAGAATCTGGATTGGAAGTTATGGCGATAACCGGGATTCCCCACCTTTTTATCAAGGGGATCAAGATGTGGAATTCATCTGATTCACCACTTTTTGATATTGCAATAAGTACATCGTCCTTCTGAATAATACCAAGGTCTCCATGTAACGATTCTGATGGATGGAGGAATATGGCCGGTGTTCCAAAGCCGGTGAGAGTTGCCGCGATTTTTTTACCTACAATACCTGATTTTCCTACCCCGGTGACTATTACGCGCCCCTTACACTTTTCAATGAGTCTTACTGCTTCAAGAAAGTTGCTGTCCAGAGAGTCTAATAAATTCTGTAGGGCTTCCTCTTCAATTTCAATTACCTGTTTTGCGACTTCTAAGATCTTTTTATTGTTCATAATTTTATTTCCTTAATCTTTGTATAAATAGGTCCTTCACTTGTTAGAACACTCTTGTAAAAAACCAATGTATCTACATTGAATGAGGAACTCTCAAATTCTTTTAGTTCCTCAAGGCTCGATTTTTTTATTTTAACCGGTCTTTTTATCCGCGCCAGTGTCAAATGCGGGGTAAAAGACCGATTGTCTCTGGAAACACCAAACTTAGGGACAATATTCTCAATTTCCTTCCATAATTTTTTCAAATTTTCCCCCCTGTCTTCCACCCCGACCCAGAAAACTCTCGGCCTTCTTATGTCGGGGAAGAATCCAAAGCTCTTTAATTTTAATGTAAAAGTGCCAGAATGTGAAAGTCTTTTTTCTAAAATTTCCAATAAACTAGGTACCTTTTCATCTTCTAGTTCTCCTAGAAACTTAATGGTAATGTGCAAATTGTGAGGTTCCACCCACTTGACGCCTGTTAGCTCCTTTTTTATATTCTGAATGACCTGCCATAGATTTTTTTTGACATGCTCAGGAATATCAACTGCAAGAAAACATCTCATAAAACTCTCCCAGCGGAGGGGGTGGGATTTGAACCCACGATCCCCTTTTATGGGGATACGCGATTTCGAATCGCGCGCCTTCAACCAAGCTCGGCCACCCCTCCAGATAGTGTATAATATGTAGTAAATAACACATAAAATCAACTTGATTTTGAAAAAAACAGGGTTTAGTTTATACTATTAACCACTTTAACGATGAGGAGGTAATACTATGGAATTAAAAATAGTAGCAAGGAACCTGGACCTAACAGATGCCCTCAAAGATTATATCCATAAGAGATTAACGGGTATGGAAAGATATTCCAACAATATAATAGATTCAGAGTTGATACTGCATGAAATACGAGGGAGATATGCAGGGGAGCTCATCGTAAAGGTAAAGGGTCAGACTCTGACGGCAAAGAGTCAGAGAAAAGATCCATATGAAGTAATTGATGAACTTAAGGATAAAATAAAAACACAGCTGAAAAAATATGAGGAAAAACTTTCAGACAGAAGAGGATAATATTTTTACGGTTAATTCCATTTATTCAGTCAAAAAGGATGAATGGAATTTAAACCTTGTGGCCGGCAAACAGGGTCTGTCCAATAGAATCAAAACAGATGAAGTTAACCGGCCGGGGCTTCTCCTCTCGGGTTTTGAAAAATATTTTGTAGCCGAGAGGATTCAGGTAATCGGCAATGCTGAATGGGCTTTTTTAAATTCTCTTTCAGAGACTAAAAGAGAAGAGAGCCTTGCTAGGTTATTCTCTTATAAAATACCTGCATTGTTTGTGGCAAGGGGACTTAAGGTCTTTGAAGAGATGATTGTGATGGGAGATGAGAAAAAAATACCCGTGATTGTTTCCAAATTACCTACACAGGAGCTTATAAAGAATCTTGCGGATTTTCTTGCATATAAATTGGCTCCCACCACCTATCTCCATGGGACCCTTGTGGATGTATACGGTGTTGGGGTCCTTATTATAGGGAAAAGCGGTATTGGAAAGTCGGAATGTGCTTTAGATCTTGTAAGAAAAGGCCATATATTAATTGCAGATGATCTTATTAAGATAATTGAATATCCCAAGGGAAGATTACGCGGAATGTCCGGCAGTGAACGTGAGGAACTGAAGTATTATATTGAGATAAGGGGTGTGGGTCTTTTGGATGTGTTTGCTCTTTTCGGGTCGCGGGCTGTCGAGGAGGAAAAGGAGATAGGGGTTGTAGTGGAACTTATACCTTGGGAGGAAGCTGGTAGGATTGAAAGGACTGGGCTCATATTGAACAAAATGAGAATTTTGGATGTAGATGTTAACAAACTGGTGCTCCCACTTGTTCCCGGAAAACACATTTCTACAATTATAGAGACCATCGTTATGGACTACAAGCTGAAGGAACGGGGATATTCCTGTGCGGATATAATTGAAAAACTGATAGTGGATAAAAATGAAGATAAAGAAACTTCCACCTGAAGTCATAAGTAAAATTGCGGCGGGTGAGGTCATCGAAAATCCAGCTTCCTGTGTACGTGAACTGGTAGAAAATTCATTGGATGCAGGAGCGGAGGAGATAAATGTGGAGATAAAGAACGGGGGAATAGAACGTATTGTGGTAAAGGATAATGGGTCCGGAATGGAAAAGGATGAAATACCGCTTGCAGTATCAAGGTATACAACAAGTAAAATAGAAAAAATAGAGGACCTTGAAAAGAAGATTACACTCGGGTTTAGAGGAGAGGCTCTACATTCTATTATGGCTGTGTCCAGACTAACAATAATTTCGTCAGTTGATGACTCCGGGGAAGGATGGAAAGGTGAGTTCTCATTCGGAGAATTTATGGGCCTCAAACCGAGTCCCCATGGTAAAGGTACCACTGTAGTAGTGGAGAATCTATTCGAGAATCTTCCTGTCAGGAGAAAGTTTCTTTCGGGTCCAAAACAGGAGGCGAGGCGCGTTTATCAAGAGTTGGTTAATTATGCCTTCTGGTTCAGAGGAATATGCTTTAGATTTAGGGACAATGAAAAGGAGAGACTTTATTTACCTGCCAATCAATCTCTTGAGGAGAGAATCTCCGCCATTTTAGGAGATGAATTCCGGGATTCTTTGTTGGAAGTCTACTTTGAAAGAGAACACATTAAAATTTATGGGTTTGTTTCAAAGCCGGATTATCTTAAGGGAAGTGCGGTGAATCAAGTTATAATGATAAATGGCAGAAGAGTGAAGCATGATGGTATCCGGAAGGCAATATATAGGGCTTACAATCAGGGAGAACGTCATCCGTCTTTCATTCTGTTAATGGAAATTAACCCCAGCTTACTGGATTTTAACATCCATCCCCAGAAAAAGGAAGTTAAATTCTCTAGGGGGCTTAGAATTTTTGAAAAGGTTTACATGGCAGTGAGTGAAACATTAGCCAAGGAAAAGAAAAATATTGGGGCTTCAATAGCTATCGAGAGGGGAGTATACTCTCGTGGGCGTGATCGTTTTCAAATGGTGCTGTCGGAACCCAAAAACGAGCGGCAGGGGGAACAGCTAGAATTTGGGGAAGTTCCTGTAAAAAGTGAGTTACAACCCCAGTACGAATATACACCTCAGAATATCTGGCAGGTTCATAATTCCTATATTTTTGCTCAGACTAAAAACGGAATAATAATTGTTGACCAGCATGCAGCTCACGAGAGAATTTTATACGAAAAATTAAAGAATAAAGACTACTCATCGCAAGCCTTACTTTTCCCTATAATTGTGGAACTCACCAATTTGGAAGCCAGTATATTTGAAGAGTACGAGGATCTGTTCAAGGCCTTTGGCTTTGAATTCAGAAAGTTGAGGGGAAATTCAGTTATAATTGATAAAGTTCCGTCAATACTTAAGAAAATAACAAAAGATTTTATACGGGAACTTATCAATTCTTTAGAAGATACTGAACTTTTACCGGAAAGATTTGACTCTTTCCTGAAAACACTCGCATGTAAAGCGGCCATCAAATTTGGGGATTCTCTTTCGCAGGATGAAATGGTGGCTCTATTGGATCAACTTTTTGCATCTCAGAATCCTTTTTTCTGCCCTCATGGAAGACCGACTATTTATCGAATTACTCTAGAAGAGCTTGAGAAGAGATTCGGGAGGTAAGCATGAGAAGATTAGTCTGGGAGATTGCAGGTAGAGTTCATTACCCATATACCTGTTGTATTATAAACAATCAACTTGCAGGTTTTCTTGATGAATTCAGTGACGGGGGTGAAGTAAAGCTACTGGATGTTAGAAGTGGTGAAGGAAGAAGAACCTACGAGCGAACACTTGCGTTTTTAGTAGCTTATGTGTTGGATAAAAAGAATTTGAGAGACCAGCTCAAGATTGAACACTCCTATGGTGATACCCTTTACGGTGAGGTTAGGGGTGTGGAGCCGAAAGAGGCGGTTCAAATAATTAAAAGTGGACTTTCTGAGGTGATTCAGAGAAATCTCCGAATAGAAAAGCTGGAACTCACAAAGGCAGAAGCGATATCCATTTTTCAGCGAGAGAAAAGAGCGGATGATTTGAGACTGTTAAAATATCTTGTTAAAGATGTGATTAATGTGTATAAAATGGACAATTTTTTCGCTTATTTTGCCGGTCCGTTACTTCCTGAAACATCATTTATTAAAATTTATGATGTCGTTCCCTATGGTCCTGGATTCTTAATCGTTTTGCCATCTCGAGATAATCCCGAAAAACTGGCAGAGGTAAAAGAAAGAATAAAACTCTTTGAAACTTTTCAGGAATCCAAAAGATGGGCTGAGATTCTGGCAATTGAAGATGTCGGATATCTGAACGATGCTATTTATTCAATGAAGATTTCAGAACTTATAAAAATTCAGGAAGCACTTCATGAAAAGAAAATCGGTAAAATTGCTGATATCATAACAGAAAATTACGACAGGATAAAGCTTATTTTGATTTCAGGCCCTTCGTCCTCTGGAAAAACTACCTTTGCCAAGCGTCTCAAGGTACACTTAAGGGTGAATGGTCTTATGCCAAAGACCATTTCTCTGGATAATTATTTTGTAGATCGAGAATATACTCCCCGGGACGAAGATGGGAATCTTGACTTTGATGCGTTTGAAGCTCTTGATTACAGACTCTTTATTGAGCATGTGAAGAAACTATTAGAAGGAGAAGAAGTTGAAATTCCGGCCTTTGACTTTAAAGAAGGGAGAAGGAAACCGCATGGTAGCAAAATAAAGATGGAAAAAGGAGATATTCTTATTGTTGAAGGTATTCATGCGCTAAATCCTAGATTAACTGAAGGAGTTGATGATTCTGTAAAATTTAAGATATACGTCTCTGCATTAACACAGTTGAATATTGACAGAATTAACAGGATTCCCACACGAGATACAAGACTTATAAGAAGGATAGTAAGAGATTTCAGATATAGAGGACATACAGCATTGGAAACCCTCAAAATGTGGCCTAAAGTTATTAGGGGAGAGGAGAAGAATATATTTCCGTATCAAGAAGAGGCAGATGTTATGTTCAACAGTGCCCTTGTATACGAGCTTGCGGTGTTGAAAAATTATGCAGAGCCTTTGTTGCGCAGTATAGATTCCAGTGAGCCAGAATATTCAGAGGCTTTAAGATTGCTAAATTTCCTCTTCCATTTTTTGGGCGTGATGCCGGACGAAGTGCCCCCTACTTCTATTTTAAGAGAGTTTATAGGTGGAAGCTCCTTTGTATATTAAAACTATTCACCACCTGAATAATAAACTACTAAATTAGTCAATCAAAATTATTTTCTTCCTGTGAGTAGTATTATTTAACTTAATTATAGCAAAATATATTCCACATTTATATTTTTCGAGCTTAATAATGCCCTTGGGTCTTTGTGAAGATTTCTGCAGTACTCTTTGCCCTAACACATTGTAAAGTTCAATTTTCAGATTCAATCGCGGTTGTGGATTATCAATATTATAAAAAAGCTTCTTTCCTTTAACAACGAAATCTACCTTTTGTTTTCCTGGTGTGAGATAATTTTTTTCTTTGCGGTTGACGGTGTTTTCTATGATGTAGCTTAAAAGAGATTTTACACTATCTGTTTCTATGTAATAGAGAGGAAACCCAAAATAGAAGATAGTAGAATCATGATTTACTAAACCACAAGGTATTGATTCCCAGAATGGATCATCTGTTGATGAGTCAAAAAGATAGAAAATGTTATCTTCATTTGTTTTGTATCCTTCTATATTAAGGAGAGTTCCGTTGAAATTAGGAGGAAGTTTATCTTCATCTAAGGGTAAAGAAGGATATGTACCATAAGGAGTAGCACCCTGAAAGTCAAGTGTGGTGCTTAAATATATTGAATCCACTGGAAGTCCGAGTATTGTGTCATTAATATTTGTATTATAACTCGATCTTAAGAAATTTTGAGATGGCTTCCAGCCAGAGAATATGACCCTTCCACCACAAGATAAATATTTTTTTATTTCATCTATATAGTCGTTAGCAAGATTTTCAGTATAATCATCTGCCCATACCAGTATTATTGGATGTATCCCCAACTGGGATAGTGTGATATTTGTACTATCTATATTGTATATGTCATGTTCAATCCATGAAAATACAGTATCCAAAAAAGCTTTTTGCATACTCTCAGAGGGAGAAAATGGGTTACCATTGCCAGCTCTGAATTCATCTACAATCCCTACACCATTGGATAGCGTTACTGGCCTTGCACTTAAAGTACAGGAGGGTTCACTTTCATTCATCGCTGAATCCAATGCAGTAACATAGTATGAGAACCAATAAGGATCAACAAGGGGAGAATCTATATAAACTGTATCGGTGAGGACATCGTCATTTATTTTTATAAAATTTGAGTTTAGCTCTGATTTCCGGTATATATTATATCCTATTAAATCAAGTTCTGTATTTTTCCTCCAAGCAATTTGAATAGCATTTCTGGAAGGTGAAATTGTAATTAAAGAGGGAGATACAGGTTTACTATGCAAGGTTATGCTAATTTCTTTGGATAACATTCCTTTATGGGAAGGAGTATTAGCACGAACTCGCATATAATATGTGGAGTCTTCAAGCAAGTTTCCAATAAATATAAGGGTATCAGCTGTATTTAAAGTGTCTGTATAGTAGTTAGGGCTGATTCCCATGTAAAGTGTGTAATAAGTTACAGATTCCCAGGGGTGTTTATTCCATTTTACCATTAAGGAGTCTCCAGTTCCTACATTGTACGCCGCGAAGTTTTCGGGAGGGTAAGGGCAAAGTGTTATATATAATAAAGTTCCAATTCCAATTTTTGCAGCGTTAAGGAGCAGGGTGTCGTTAAGTGTACTGAGTAAATCTGTGGGCTTATGATAATTGGGGTTTAGATGATAGTTACTTTCGATTACAAAAGTCCAGTCATACCCATAAAGCGCAAAGGGTGCGTGGTCTGAACCCCATGTATATTCTGGTATAAAAATATTATTAGTTGGGGTATAAAGCTCTGCTACCTGTTTCATTATGTTGAACGCCAGACCAGTTGAATCTCCGTAAATTTCAAAGTCATGCCCATCTGGTGTTTGGTATGCCACCATGTCAAAGTTTAAGGTAGCCACAAGGGGCTCTGAATTTGTGTAGATGTGATCCGCATAATGTTCACTTCCAATAAGTCCCAGCTCTTCTGCAGTAAAAGGAACGAATCTAATACTTAAGTCAGTTTCTATGTCTTTTAAGATTCTCGCTGCTTCTAAAACCACTGCAGTACCGGACGCATTGTCATCTGCACCTGGTGCAAAATTATAGGGATCTTCATAGGTTATGGCATCAAGGTGTGATGTTATCATAACGAATTGTTGCTGTTGGCCTGTCTTATAGCCGATTACATTTTGCATCCAGGTATCGTTATGATTAAATCCCCATAATTTAGATGAGTCAACGTAATGAGAAAGTTTAATTTTAAGCCATTCTTCTGCAGCTCTGCAGGAATCTGTATATGCATATCTTGTTTTGAAATTCTGCAATCTTTGTATGAAAGCTTTGAGTGAATCAATGGAAATTGTAGATAGTACAGAGTCTATAAACGGATCCCATTCAATATCCAGTGTTTTAATACTTGGATGCTTAACTTTACCTTTTGGTTTAAAATATCTTGCTATTCTGTAGATGCCTGTGTTGACTTTCTCAAGTTCGCCTTCTACCAGCCATGTGTGTTGATCTACCTGTTTAATAATTTTGATGTCTCGATTTTTAAGGAGAGGTTCTATTCCTTTTCCCAGGGGGTCCTGAATGTAATATAGAGGTCCACCGATAAGCAATAACAATAGCGCTTTGAGCATTAAATCCTCCTTTTGGAAGGATTTTAGTGTTATCTCAGCGTACTTTCAACACTAATCATATAGAATTATCTCACCGGTTATGAAACAGTGATATCTCCGAAATCATTGATTATCTCCACGCGCGATTTTCCTTCGCCGGTAATGATTTTTGAATATTCACCTTCTTTTGTCATTTCTACATCTAATTTTTTCTCAATATTCCCGAATTTGGCTTTAAGTAATATAACCCCATCGAAATTCTCCCTGACTTTAACTTCCACATCTGAAGCCTTCATTTCGATTTTCATGTCTTTTATTTTACTTGTGAGTTCGGCTTCAAGATCTGAACCTTCGCCCTTAATTTTTATATCGCCACCAATACCATTGATCAGGCAGTCGGACCCCTGAATGTAAAGATTAGACTCTGCCAATTCACCGTTTCCGAAATTCAATTTTACCTCAGCCCCCTGGGCTTTGAGGTTGAATATACTGCATTTGTTTAAATCAAGCTCCACCTCAGCCCCTTGTGCGATAATAGAAATGGATTCAGATGATATTTCTCCTTTGATTTCACTTCCTGTAGCCTTAAGGTTTATATTTCTTACTGGAGGGACCCATATTGTGCCTTCGCCTGCAGAAAAATTCACTTCTACTTCCGAATCCTTTCTTTTGAAGTTGTAAACCCCTTCCCCTTTTATTTTAAGTGATTCCACGGTGCCTTCTTTGATCTCCACTTCAGCTCCAGAAATTGTTAAAGAAATCATATCTTCAGGTTTCACAGTGTAAGACTCATCAATTGTGACAACAGGTGCATTCCTGAAGCTAAATCCAGCCTCAATACTTGTTTTGATGATTTCGGGGATACCGCTTAATGATGCCTTCACTGTTTCACCTACCATTTTGAATATTTCGCCTAGGTTGAAACTTTCTTCCTCTTTTTTCTCTTTTTCTGTTTTCCTTTCCTTGGTCTCAAGAGCTTCAAGAAGTTTATAAGCTTCCTCTGCAGTAATTTTACCTTCTTCGAGCATTTTTAAAATTTTGAGTCTTTCTTCCATATTTACCCCCTCATTTTTCTGGCAGCTTCGTCAGCATCTATTTTACCTTCTTCCAGTTCCTTCAGTACTTTCTTTATGTCCCTTCTGCTTTTTCTTTTCATAGTACTTGAAACACCAGAAAGTATTATATATATTCCAATAATTACAAGAAGTATGGGCCAGTCCCTCTTAAAATAAAGATAACCTAGATTTGACAACCAAATCCACAGACCTAATACTATGAAAACAATTGCCCAGAATATTCTGTTCATTTTTGTGCCCCCTTTTATTCTACCCATATTTTCACCTTATCTCCGGATTCCTCGTCCTCGATGTTGACGAGTTCACCCTTAAGTTCATCTCCAAGAGAGTCCAGTAATTCAGCTATGTTCACTTCTCTGTTGCCTACTTTTGCTTGCATTTTACTTTCGGGGATAAACTTCCGAATTAGATTCAACAATTTAAGGGGAACAGTGATGGACACCTTTTTATCTCCACTTTCCATTATTAATATTTTAAGAAATTTTCCCTTCTCTACTTCTTTTTCTTCACCCAGGGCTTCAATGAGCTTCATTGCCTCATCTGCGGTTATTTTTCTCTCTTCTACCATTTTCATTATTCTGAGAATTTCCTCCTTCATTCTATCACCTCCTTATTTTTTTAATTAAGTTTGCGGCCTCCTCGGCCGTAATTTCCCCTTTTTCCACTTTTTCAAGGATTTTGTTAATATCTTCTTCTTGTTCGGGTTCTACCTCATAGCCTAATTTCTCGAGAATATCCATCAATCGAACCCTTGCAGTGGGATGTGAAATCCTCAGTTTTTTAGCAACTTCTGAAATATTCCCTCGACTTTTAAGGAAAATTCGGAGGAAGACCAGATCTTCATGGTCCAGTGAACAGAATTCGCATATTTCAAAGTTCCCCCTCAGCTCAGATCCGCAACTTTTACATACGAGGGCAGTAACCCTCATGTCTCCTCCGCAGACCGGACATTTTGTAATCAATCTTTTCATCATATAAATATTATAACTAATTTTTTCAAATTTGTCAAGTCTTTTTTCAATTTTTTAAAAAATTGGTTCAAATTTTGAAAAAATATTTACTCACAAAAATGTATCGCGAAATGGGCAAGATTATGTTCCCTTCTTGACAATATGTTTTCTGTCTTCTGTTGCTCCCTTTTCTCATGCTTTTGCTACGCGACTCTTGCTGCTATGCAGGATAAGGGCTTATGACTTTAAAAAACACACTTTTGGTTATAAAATAGAAATATGGATATAAAAAGATTAGACCAGATAATGGATGAATATGGTGTGGATGTGATGTTAGTGATAGGGAGCACAAAATTTAGCTCTCTATATTATCTCACAAGAGGAGCTAAATTGGGGTATGCTATATTCATAAAGAAACATAGAGAAAAACCGATACTGGTACATCTTGACATGGAAAGAGATAATGTCGCGCATCTAACAGATTTTGAGACCATCCCCTATTCTGAAATGGGACTGAGGGAACTGGCAAAGATTAAAGATCCTGTAGAGTCAGGTATCAAATTCTATTCCGCCTTCTTTGATAGATTTGACTTAAAGGGGAATATTTACATGCTGATGGATCATTTTGATAACAATATGGTTCTCACAATGGATGAACTTCGTAAGAAATATCCAGGCCTTAATTTTATCAAAACTCAAAAAAATTTGGTTACGGAATTACGTAGACATAAAACCAAAGAGGAGATTGAAAGGATTAAGAAGGTTGCTAAAAAAACTCAAGAAGCCTTAACAGAGCTTCTCGAATACATGAAAACATTGAAAAGAAATAATGGAATCCTGGAAAGGAAGGACGGAAGTCCTTTCACAATAGGAATGGCTAAATCCTTCCTCAGAATGGAACTTATAAAGAGAAATCTACTGGATGCAGCGGGTATGATTATTGCTCAGGGAAGAGATGCAGGGGTGCCGCACAACTCTGGCAACGATAATGAACCAGTGAAAACCAATACCACTATAGTTTTTGACATTTTTCCTCAGGAATACGGTGGTGGGTACTTTTTTGATATGACGAGAACATATTCCTTTGGTGACCCTGGAAAAGAGGTTATTCAATATTATGAAGATCTTAGAGAAATTCAAGAAATGGCGTTGAATGCCGCAAAGGTAGGAACAGAAGCTAAAAAGATAGAGGAAATGGTAGTAGATTATTTTGAAAGTAAGGGGTATACTACCCTGAGAAAAGATCAGAAAGCCCAGGAAGGATATATACATTCCCTTGGACATGGGGTGGGGATCGCCGTACACGAAGCTCCTCGATTGAGTCTTTATAGTGATGACGTGCTTGAAAAGGGAGATGTATTCACAATAGAACCGGGCCTTTATTATCCATCCAAGGGCTTCGGGATGAGAATTGAAGATACTGTTTACATAGACGAAAAGGGTGAGACACACAATCTTACACATCTGAGTAAAGAACTCATTATAGAGTGAGGAAGAAAGATGGGTGGATTCAGGCTTGGGAAACCATGGGAAGATTTAAAACCGTATAATGTAAGATATATTGAAAATCCCTCTCAAAAAGAGCTTCGGGAATTAACGCTCAGACATATTTCCACGGCATTTGTATCTGCTTACGGGAATATTGACCGGATAACCAAAAGAAAAGCCAGAATGCAAAAATATACATACATAATTGCTCCTCAAGAGGATGCTCACTTATATTCAGTACAAATCATAGAACCCGACAAGGCTAAAAAGATACTGGAAATTCAGAAAAAATATATTGAAAAACAGGGAGAACTAATTGAAATACACGGGTATTATGGGATAGGAGAAAAATCTGTCGCCGTTCAGGCTTTTTATACCAAAGAAGCGGCAAATGTTGCTGGAATGCAGCAAGTACTTATGTTTTCTCGAGAAAGGGTAGAGAGTGAGGATAGACTTAAAAAGCCTTTTGTTCCCAAGTTCAGACTGGTATATACACCTGGCCTTGAAATTGAAGAGATCCCGGGCAAGATGGCCATTATTGTTGACTTTGAGAACTGGACTACCTATGTGATTAATTCAGATTATTTTGGAGAAAGCAAAAAAGGTATTTTGAGGATGTTCAATGAACTGGTTTATCAACTGGGCGGGCTAGTACTACATGCAGGGGCAAAGGCTGTTCAGGTTGGAGATAAAAGGTGGGGAGTGGGTATCATGGGGCTTTCCGGCACGGGCAAAACTACTACTACCTTCTCAAAGCAGGGTGAACTTGCACAACCCATTCAGGACGATATGATAGCCTTATGGCCTGATGGGAGTTACTCTATTACGGAAAATGGATGTTTTGCAAAGACATTTGGCCTCACTCCCGAAAGTGAGCCTGTAATATATAAAGGTACAGTGGATCCAAATGCATGGGTTGAAAATGTTTATCTCAATCCTGATGGTACATATGATTTTTCAAAGGAATTTCTGACCCCGGAGGAAGTAAAGAGATGGAAAGAGACCTTCATCCTCACTGGAGCAGACCCAGACAATCTTGATGCATATATTAAAGGGAAGGTCAAACTTGAAGAAGTTGTAGATGAATATGGTATACCTAAGGATGGATGGGATTTTGTTGCCTGGACACAGAATGGTAGGTCCATCATTCCACTTTCTGCTATAGAGAATGTTGCAGACCTTGATAATCTTCCACCCCTTAAATTTCTCGGTATATTGAATCGTGATGAGGGAAAAGACGCAGCAACACCTGGAATTGTCCGCTTTACATCCCCGGAGCAAGCAGCGGGCTATTTCATGCTGGGCGAAACCTCTAAAACCTCCGCAGCAGGAAAGGAAAGAGGAAAGACTAGATCACCATTCACACAGCCCTTTTTCCCCAGAGTCCACAGATTACAGGCAGAAAGATTTCAGGAGCTTGCAGCTAAAAATCCTGGGCTTGTGAACTGGATGATGAATACAGGTTATGTAGGAGGGGATGCGCTGGATGAAAAAGAGGGGAGAGCCCTCAAGGTTAAAATAAAACATTCTTCAGCTATGCTGGAATACATGTTCCTTGATAAGATAAAGTGGACTGAGGATCCTGATTTTGGATATGAAATTGTTGATATAAATCATCCAGCGAACAAGGAACTTATGGACAAAGTCCCTCCGGAGATTTTGAATCCCAGATTATTTTATGAAAAGACCGGAAGGTTAAATGAATATAGAGAGTGGGTTCAGAGGATGAAAAAAGAGAGAGAAGAGTTTCTCAGAAAGCATGGCGTCAAGGAGGAAATCATAAAGGCCGTGCTTAATATAAAGTGACGTGATTTTATCGACCTTTTTAGGTGGTTTCATATCACTCTTTATTATAACTGCACAACTGGAGTCTGAAGATACTCTTAAGTATTACATAAACCCTAGATTACTAACTCAGGATACGTCTTCTCTTGATACTTCTTCATCAGATTCTGGTGAAATGAGGATTTTTCCAGACTTAAGAATTTCAGGTAACAAAGGTATTTTCCTCTCTTTTAATGGAAATTCAGGAGACCTTACCCAAATGCTTAATATTTCTATTTCTGGCAAATTAAAGGATAATATGGAGATAAAAGGGGTGTTAAGGGATTATTCTGTACCAGGAGATCAAGATCTCTACACCGAAAAGCTCCGGGATATCGATGAAGTTTATTTAGAGATACGTAAAAGCAGAGATCTGCAAGTTGATTTGGGAAGAATCATCCACGAGGGCAGAAATTTACTGGGTTTTCGTGGAGCATGGAGAAATTTAACCGCCGTATATGGAATAGAGAAGGGGAAGATGCATAGAATATCTATCTCTATAAAGCCAGGAGTGGCAGGACCGTATAAAATAGCTGAACCCTATGCACTTGTGGATGGCTCAGTGCTTGTGTATGTGAATGGTAAAGAAATTTCTAAATCTCAATATGAAGTTAATTACTCTTTAGGGAGTTTGAATTTTATCCGGGGATATTTACCGGCTCCCCAGGATATCGTGGAGGTTGAATTTGAAGAATACGGTGAAGTCCCGGGAATTTACACAGATATATCTTTTGAAAGGAACTTCTACTCTATAAGATACAGAGAATTTAAAGAGGATGTTAATTTATGGCTCCAAAATGTTGATACAGTCTTGCTTGATACCATAAAACAACTTGGAGACAGTGCCGGAGAAATTTATTTAAACGGGGCATTCATGAAAGACCATGGAGATTACAATTTTGTAGATTCTATTTTTGTGTTTGCAGGATATGGAAAGGGAGAATATACAGTTCATTTCACTTATATGGGACCAGATTCGGGGAGTTATGTATTTGATAATTTATTAGGAGCTTACAAATATGTTGGGGAAGGAAAGGGATTCTATGAACCTGTGATTAAATTCATTCCTCCTCAGAGGTTGAGAAAATTTGATTTTTATATAAGACCCGAAAATTTTATCTTGGATGTTAGAATTTCAGATTTTGACAAAAATCTCATAAGCAAAATCGATGACAGGGATAACATTGGGGCCAGCGTTAGAGTATCCCGTCTATTTACTCTGGGAAGTGGTCGTCTCACTTTGGCCGGCTATTACATCAGTAGAGAGTACCGGGACATGCTTCTTGCAAAAGATACACTATGGAGAGAATTCCCTGGTAAAGATAATACAATTGGTGGAAATCTCATATTTGCTTTAGGAACAGAAGAAAAAAAATTGAGATTTAGTTTCTCCGGAAGAAGAAAAGGCGTGATTAAAGAGTATCTCTCAATTTTAAACACTGAATTTAAAAGTGTAAGCAATGATGTGAGATTATCAAAATCAGGGGATAGCCTTTCGTTTGAAGATATTTTGAAGATCGAGATCCCCATAAGTTTAAATCCGGGGCTAAGCATCAGTTACTACCGGAGGGACTCCTCATTCTATCTTGTCAGTTTTTCTGTTCATAGTAATGGACTAAAATTCTCCTTAAATAGATTCAGATCGCCAGCAAATTCAAAATTATGGGCCACTTTTTTGCTTCATGATAGGTCTGAATTTGCACAATACAGAATAAATACCGTAGGATTATATGACCGGGACTCTCTTGAAATTATATACAGGAGCTCTTTTGGATTTAATATTTCCAAAGATACCCGTTTGCAAGTTGATATAGACCGAATTCCTTCTTTTCAAATACTTAAGGAGGAACGCTATTATCCAGTGAATTTCGGAGGGTCTTTCTTTTATGACTCTCTTACCGGTACTTTTGGTGAAGCAGAATACGGGTCTTACATTAGAGATATAGTCCCACTTGGCGTGAAATCCTCCATCTTCCGCAATATATATCATTTTGAAGCTGAACATAGTGGGGGAGATGTGAAAGGAATGTTTTCATACACAAGGACCAAAGAACCTTCTCAGGAAGGTGAGTTTCTTTATCTCGAAGCAAGATTTAACAAGCTAAATTATTTTCACAGCAGGAATATATACACAGATAAAAGTTTTGTTATGAATGTGGAGCGGAGGTATATGGAGGATTGGGTGTATTTAGATCTTGGATTTTTTAGGCCAGGATATAAACGCACTTATTCAAAGGAAGAACAATTCAAGTATATCCTGAATTATCCTCATGTCAGATTTAATACATCTTCGGGCTTTATTGAAATGGGTGTATGGTTCACATCTTGGGAAAATAATTCTGTACAAAGTCTGTCATTTAAAGTTAATCAGAAGAGGACTTTTAAGGGAATAGTCTCAAGTTTAGATGCTATTTTTGTTTACCCTCTTAAATCTGTGGAAATACCATTGTATTTACCATCTGCAAAATCCTATGGTTTTAAATTTAGGATTGAAAAGAAAATTAAGGATAAATACAGTCTTGAGGCCGGATTCACAAGGTACTGGGGGCAGAGAAACCTGGAACGAGGATTCATGGGCATTAACATGGGGCTGTAGTTCTATAAATTGATTTATTTTATTTAAGCATGCATAATTTAAATCTAAATCGAAAGGAGGAGGTATGGTAAGGGAAAAATACAGGCTAATGGACCCCGGTGATGTAAGGAGGACCATAAAGAGAATTGCGCATCAAATAATAGAGGAAATTCCGGATATAGAGAATCTTGTTCTTGTGGGTATTAAAACAAGAGGTGTACCCCTTGCCAGGATGATTGCAGAAGAAATAGAGAAAATAAGTGGCAAGCAAATACTTGTAGGAGCTCTTGATATAACCTTTTATCGTGATGATCTCTCCCTGGTTGGAGAAAAGCCCGAGGTGAAGGGGACCGAAATGGATTTTGATATTACAGGTAGAGACGTAGTGCTTGTTGACGATGTACTTTACACGGGTAGAACCACCAGGGCTGCTCTTGATGAGATTATGGATTACGGAAGACCAAGAAGAGTAAAGTTGTGTGTTTTAATCGATAGAGGACACAGAGAATTGCCCATATGCCCCGATTTTGTTGGGAAAACTATCACTACAACCAAAAAAGAAATTGTAAAAGTTAAGTTTGAGGAGATAGACGGTATTACAGAGGTTGTAATAGCCGAAAAGGAGGCCTGACATGGAAATGAAGACATTCACAGTAAAAACAGCAAAAAGAGAACAACTTGTGGATATAACTGCAGAGGTCATGGAGATTATTTCAAAATCAGGAGTGAATAGTGGGATTTGTGTACTATATGTGCCACATACTACAGCTGCAATCACAATTAATGAAAATGCTGATCCTTCTGTAAGGGTGGACATTGAGGAAACATTGAGCAAATTAGTACCTTATGGTAAAGGCTATAGACATCTTGAGGGTAATGCAGATTCTCATATAAAAAGTACTCTGGTGGCTCCTTCAATTACCTTGATTATAGAGAATGGAAGGCCTGTCCTTGGAACATGGCAGGGGATTTTTTTCTGTGAGTTTGATGGCCCCAGAACGCGAAAGGTGCATGTAAAGATAATCTCAGATTAAGATTTATGCTACACCAATTCTACGTAAAACTTGTTAGCTTCATTCCAAGATTGTTAGTCGGGATTTTTATATTTTGTTTGTTCCTTCTACTGGCTTTTGTTCTTGGGAAACTTTTAAAGAAGGTATTCTTAAAATCAGGCCTGGATAAAGTTGTAAGTTCTCTGGTAATAAGGGTTCTCAAGTGGACAGTAATTATTATTGGGAGTATAACTGCTCTTGGAACCTTGGGCATAAATGTTCAAGCTCTTGTTGCAGGTCTCGGGCTTACGGGTTTTGCCCTTGGGCTTGCGTTTAAAGATTTTCTATCCAATACCATTGCAGGGATTTTGATAATTATTCATAAACCATTTAAACTTGGAGATACGATAAAGATTTCCTCCTTTGAGGGGAAGGTAGTCGATATTAATTTAAGATACACAGTTCTGGAAGTTGATGATAAGAAGATATTTATACCCAATTCCCAAGCAATGACAACGGCTTTGATAGTTCGGAAGTCGAATTAAGCCTCGACAATTCACCATCTTTGTTATAAAATTTTCATCAAATTGGAGGTAGAACATGGTTGAATTTGTACTTATGCTAAGTTTTTTCACCTTTCAGGGAAGAGTATTTGGCGCAAGTTACCCAGCGCCATCTCCTGATGGGCAATATGTAACTTTTTCTTATTACGGAGACATTTGGATTGGCAGCATCAACGGTGGATCTGCCAGAAGGTTAACAGATTCTGAAGGCTATGAAAGTGTTTCACTCTGGTCTCCAGATGGTAAATGGATTGCTTTTGTTTCTGATAGATATGGTAGTGATGATATATTTATAATTCCCCGGAATGGTGGAAAACCACCTAAGAGGTTGACTTACTTTAGTTCAGGAGAATACCCTCTGTTTTGGGACGAAAACTCTAAATACATCTATTTTTCGGCAACAAGGACTGAATACAGAGGAGCTGTTTATCGTGTTAGTATAACAGGAGGGACACCAGAGCGAGTTTATGACTTCCGTATGCTCAATGCTACACTGGTTCCGGACTCTCAAATTCTTTTGTTTGAAAGAGGTGGCACAGCATGGTGGAGAAGGAAATATCGAGGTCCTGCAAGTAGAGATATATGGAAAATGGATTTGAGGAACGGAAAGCTTGAAAAGATCACAAATTTTGAAGGTAGAGATGCATGGCCCATGTATTCAAGAATTACAGGGAAAATATATTTTATCTCCAATCAGGGAAATGAAAATTCAGGTAATTTGTGGGAGATGGACCTACTTGGACGAAACAGAAAGCAGATAACATTTTTTAGAGAGGAAGTATTTTTCCCTAAGATTTCATGGTCTGGTAATGTAATAGTCTTTGAGAAATTAGGGGAGCTATTTGCTTATGATATAAAGCAAAATACAGTGAATAAACTGAATTTCAATATCAATGAAGATTATAAAACTACAGCAGAAATTCTCGTAAAACTCAGCAGAGATGCAAGAGAGTTTGCTCTTTCACCTGATGAGAAGGAATTAGCATTTGTGGTATATGGTGATATATATGTAATGGAATTGGATGAGAATAATCCCGGCAAAATAAAAAGGATTACTTTCACACCTGAACCAGAAAAGGATATCGCCTGGAATCCTCTCACAGAGGAAATTATATACACCTCCTTGGAGGATGGAGACTGGGATCTTTACATTATAAAACCCAAAAAGGAAAGAAAATTCGTTGATGATTATATATTTGAAAAAATCAAGGTTCTGGATACACCTGTAACAGAGAAAAAACCAAAATTTTCTCCTGATGGCAAGAAGATTGCATTTTTACAGAATAAAGGAACGCTTTGTGTAATGGATAAAAGCGGGAAGAAGGTAAAAAGATTGACAGAAAAAAATGATGTTCTCTGGATTGACTGGTCTCCTGACTCCAGATGGATAGCCTTTAGCAGAACCGAATTGGGTTTTAGAGAAGACGTATATGTGGTGAAAGCCGATGGTAGTATGAAGCCCTTTAATATCTCCAACCATCCCAATGATGATTATAAACCCATGTGGTCGTCTGATGGCAGGAGAATCTCGTTTGCTTCAAGAAATGCTAGTGGAGATTTATGGATTAAATATGTTTTTCTCAGAAAAGAAGATGAAAATAAAGATCGGGAATACTGGGAAAGTGTGAAAGATAGTCTGAAATTGGAGGGGCCTGTGAAAATAGATTTTGATGGTATCAATGAAAGGATCCATGAAGTGGCAAAATTCCGAGGTGAGTACAACTACGTTGCTCAATCTCCGGATGGAATGATTTATGCAATTCAGGCAGAAAACCTTAACAGTAATGATATCTGGGTTGTGGATTGGTTTGGAGAAAATATCCAGAGATTAACAACCAGCAATGTAGAACCTAAAATGTTTTTAGTTTCTAAAGATGGCAAGAGAGTCTATTATCTGGATAAAAGAGGTGTTCTTCATGTGGTTAACATTGATGATAAAAAGTCCAAAGCGCTTTCTTTTAATATTGAAGTGGAATTTCAGAGAGATAAATACAGAAGTGCACTTCTAAGAGAAGCATGGTGGGTGTTAAATGATGGTTTTTATGACCCTAATTTTCATGGAGTAGACTGGAGCAAAATGTATGATAAATACCTTCCTCTGGCCTTGCAATGCCGAACGGATCAGGAATTTAGAAGAATTGTCAGGATGATGCTTGGGGAATTGAATGCTTCACATTTGGGAATATGGAAATCCAATAGAGATTTAAAACATACAGGGTGTATCGGTGCAGAATTTATACCTGACAAAAAAGAGGGAGGATTCAAGATAACCCGGGTTCTTGAGGAATCCCCTGCTATGAAAGCAGACATTAAGGAAGGAGATGTGATTCTTGCTGTGAACGGGATTAAAGTTAACCCTGATGATAATGTATATACCTATCTGGAGAAAAAAGCAGGTAAAAAGATAAGACTTACTCTGAAAAGAAAAAATGGAAAGGTAGAAGATATCGATATCAAAACCATATCGCCCTGGAAGCAATGGGAGCTGGTGTATAAGGAATGGGTTAAAGCCAACAGAGAATTGGTAGAAAAAGAAAGTGAGGGCAAACTGGGATATATCCACATTCCTGCCATGAATCTTACAAGTCTTGAGAGGTTTAAAAAGGAATTGTACGAAAATCGTCGGAAAGAAGGTCTGGTTCTTGATATCAGATACAATGGAGGGGGGAATATACACGACGAACTTCTGAATATCCTGAGAAGAACAAAATATCTTTATTCTGTAGAAAGAGGAGAGGGTGAGAAAGAATATAATACACTTTTCAGATGGGATAAGCCGGTTGTTCTCCTGATCAATCAATTCTGCTACAGTGATGCAGAAATATTCCCTGCAGGCTTCAAACAATTGAAACTGGGTAAAGTTGTTGGGGTGCCTACCTATGGTGCAGTAATAGGAACCAACAATCTGGAGCTCTTTGATGGAACTACATTCAGGCAGCCTGAGGAAGGATGGTATACCCTTGACAACAGACCCCTGGAAAATAATCCGGTTGAGCCAGATATTTATGTGGAGAATCCACCTGTTTATGACAATCATTCAGGTGATCCTCAATTAAAAAAGGCAGTGGAAATTTTGATGCAGGAGATAGAATAGGAGTTCTAGGGCGTCGATATCTCTAGACAGACTGACTCTGAGTGATGTGCTATTGTAAGTAAAGCTTGTAGTTTATCATTCTGTGTTCATTTGCTGTATATACAAAATGATAATTAATATAAATCGAGGAAATGGCTATTTGAGGAAGTAAGCCTTCGGGAATGATAATCTGTTTCAAAAAATAGTCGGGGATGGGGTTGATTCTTAGTCTCTTCTACATCAAAATAAAAACGGACAAAAGGCTTGTTCTTTTATCCATAAAATGATATAGTTAAAAAGTAAGGGAGGAATTTTCCTCCTGGTGTTAGTCTTTTCAAAGTATAAATGAAAATGCGGTATTTTACTTTAAAGAATTTGAAGAGATACAACGGAAAAAATGAGAAATCAGCATATATTGCCTATAATGGAATAACCTTTTTGTTAGATGACTATAATGAAAAAAGTGTGATTAATCCCAGAATATGGTACAGAGAATTGGGGCTGGAAGACAAGGTAAAGGAACTTAAAGACATAGAAAAATTCATTCTTACCTTTCCCTATATGAAAAATTTCATTGAAAGAGCAAAATCTTGTAATTTTAAGGAGATAAAATGGTATCCCAATTTAGGAATATTTGAATTTGAAGATACAAAGATAGGGATGCTCATAACTCGTATAGGTGCTCCAGCTACAGGAATTGATCTTGAGGAGTTAATTTATTTTGGGGGAAGATTTTTTATAATGGTGGGAAGTGTAGGCGTATTGGATAAGGAAATAAAGAGGGGAGATATTATAATTCCAAATGCTGCCATAAGAGACGAAGGGACATCTTATCATTATCTTCCTCCTGAAGAAGAGACAAAACCCTCTGAATATCTCCACAAGAAGTTGAAAAAAGAATGTAAAGATAGGGGCTTAAAATTTTACACAGGAAAAATATGGACTACAGATGCACCTTATAGAGAAACACCTACCAGGATCATGAAGTTTCGAAAGGATGGGGCAATATGTGTGGATATGGAGACCTCTGCTTGTTTTGCAGTGGCTAAATACTATAATGTAGAACTCGCAGCTATCTTTTATGGAGGTGATTATGTAAGTGAAGAATCTTGGAGCCTTAGAAGGGAAGATTTAGTGAAAACTAAGGATATTCAAAAAACTCTGTTCCAAGTGGTTTGTAGTGCTTTAAAGGCTGTGAAATTATGAGAAGTTTGAGTAAAGAAAATTTTCAGAGAGAGGTCCTAGAGGCGCTCAAAGGTTAAAGAGATTGTATTTTCTGTGATTTACAGACTAAGAGATCAGCATTAAAAGCTTCCTTAGGGTGCTCCTCACGGGTTGATCAAGATGTGACTATTTGCCGTTTAGATGGTGAATTAGAGAATAGGGTGTTTATAAGTGAAAAAATCATAAACAAATCCACAAATAATGTGATATTAAGGATGCTTACCTTGACAGTTTTATTGAAAATGCTTATAATTTCAAACGATAGGAGGTGAATTTAATGGCAAAGATTACCAAACAGGAACTGCGGAAAGATCCCATACACAAGGCTCTGGAGAATATTCTGGCTTTTATTTTAAGACCCCGGATCCCTAAAAAGACGCTTCAAATAGGGGGAGCAATTGTTATTGTGATTGCATTGGTATTAACTTATAAAGTTGTTAACAAACCGAGAAGGTCGCCAGATGCAGAATTAAGATTACTGCAGGTAGTTGTCTCACTGGCCCAGAATGATACCTCCAGTGTCCCACAGCTTCTTAATGAACTTATTACCAGATACAGAGCAACAGAATCTGGTAAAAGGGCTTATTTTTATTATGGTATATATGAACTTAGAAGAAATAATAAGGAAATAGCCGAAGAATATTTTAAGAAATTTTTAAAATCGGGTATTAAAGACGATCTTCTAAAAGCTCTTGCGTATGGTAATCTTGGTAACATCTATCTAGATAGAGGCGAATACGATAAAGCCATATCTTTTTTCCAAAAGGCTGAAAAAACAAGTCCAGAAAAATCTCTTATGGCCTTTTATTATTTTAAACGTGCAAAAGCCTATCAGATAAAAGGGGATTTTCAAGAAAGTTACACCCTCCTTACAGAATTTTCTGAAAAATATAAAAATTCTTCCCTTAGAGGAAAAGTGGAAGAAGAAATTAAATTTTTAAAGGGGTATCTTAAGGGGGTGAATTTGACTTCATGAAATTTGAATTCACAGGAACTGCACGTCGTGCCCTGGAGCTTGCTAAAGAGGAAGCTTCTCGATTTATGCACTCCAGAATAGGTACCGAACACATTCTACTAGGGCTTTTAAGGGTTCAGGAAGGAGTTGCTTATACTATACTTACCAGCTCAGGTGTGACACTATCTCAGGTTAGAAAATTGGTGGAGCAGTATGTCCCTCCGGGAATTATACCTGTTGCCAGTAACAATCTCCCCATGAATGAAAATGCTCTAAGAGCTTTAAATCTTGCTCAGGAAGAAGCAAGAAGGTTATCCAAAGGTTTTATAGGAACTGAACATCTTCTACTAGGTATTTTGCGAGAAGGTCAAGGTGTAGGATCGAGAATTCTTCAGTATTTCGGTGTAGACTACGATCAGGTTCTGGAGGAAGTAAGCGGCATACATCACGATGTGGAGAAACCTCAAACAAAATCGAAAACAAAAAATCTTGAAAATTATTCTTTGAATCTTACACAACTGGCAAGAGAAGGGAAATTAGACCCTGTGATTGGAAGAGAAAGGGAAATAGAAAGGGTTCTGCAAATTCTTTCAAGAAGAAAGAAAAATAATCCGGTATTGATAGGTGAACCCGGTGTAGGCAAAACAGCGATTGTGGAAGGGATTGCCCAGAGAATAGCAGAAGGAAAAGTTCCAGATGCTCTCTTAGATAAAAGAATTCTTGCACTGGATTTAGCTGCAGTGGTGGCTGGAACTAAATACAGGGGACAATTTGAGGAAAGACTCAAAGCAATAGTAAATGAGGCCCAGGAATCTTCAGATGTTATACTTTTTATTGATGAGCTTCATACGGTGGTGGGAGCAGGTGCTGCAGAGGGTGCCCTTGATGCATCCAATATTTTGAAACCTGCACTTGCAAGAGGATTAGTACAGGTAATAGGTGCAACCACTCTGGAAGAATATAGAAAATATATAGAAAAAGATGGAGCCCTCGAAAGAAGATTCCAGCCCATAATGGTAGACCCTCCTACAGTGGAGGAGACCATTGAAATTCTCTACGGACTTAAAGAAAAATATGAATCCTTTCACGGCGTGAGATATACTGACGAAGCAATTGAAGCTGCTGCAAGGCTTTCTGATAGATATATCACCGATAGATACTTGCCTGATAAAGCCATAGATGTATTGGATGAAGCAGGTGCCAAGATAAAGTTACATTCCCAAGCCAGTGATGAGATACTGGAGGAGTTGAAAGCAGAACTGGAAGCCGTTAAACAATTTAAAACGAGGGCAATAGAAAGACAGGATTTTGAAACTGCAGCCAATTTAAGGGATAGAGAGAGGGAGCTTAAAGCTCAGATTGCAGAAAGGAAGAGGAAACTGCACTCTACCGGTGAAGCTCCTCTGGTGACAAGAGACCATATAGCCGAAGTCATTTCCTTATGGACAGGAATTCCTGTACAAAGACTTGCTGAGGGAGAAATGGAGCGCCTTTTAAAGATGGAGCAGGAACTCAGTAAGAAAATAGTGGGACAGGAGGAGGCAATTAGGGCACTTTCAAAAGCCATCAGAAGATCAAGGGCTGGAATCAAGGACCCAAGAAGACCCATTGGTTCCTTTGTTTTTCTTGGTCCCACAGGTGTGGGTAAAACAGAAACTGCAAAGGCTCTTGCTGAATTTCTTTTTGGGGATAGGGATGCACTGATAGAAATAGATATGTCAGAGTATATGGAAAGGTTTAATGTATCGAAACTTATTGGGGCCCCTCCCGGTTATGTGGGCTATGAAGAGGGTGGGCAGCTCACGGAAAGGGTAAGAAGAAAGCCGTATTCCGTGGTTCTTTTTGATGAATTTGAAAAGGCACACCCTGATGTATTCCATATGCTACTTCAAGTGCTGGAAGAGGGTGTTCTAACAGACAGTTACGGTAGACGGGTAAGTTTCAGAAATACTATCATTATCCTTACCTCCAACATAGGCACCAGATTCCTTAAGAGGAATAAAATGCTTGGTTTCCGGTCTGAGGATAGTGAGAAATCTTATCAGGATATGAAGGAATTCCTCATACAGGAACTCAAGAAAACTGTACCTCCAGAGTTCCTTAACAGGCTTGATGAGGTTATCATTTTTAAACCTCTTTCCAAGGAAGATCTATGCAAGATTGTGGATATTCTTATGCTGGAGTTGCACGATAGGCTGAAGGAGAAAAGGATAGAACTGAAATTGACAGAAGAAGCACGAAGATTCATCGTAGATAGAGGATATGATGAAGAATATGGTGCAAGACCCCTTAAGAGAGTTATTAGAAAATATATTGAAGAACCTATTTCAGAACTAATATTAAAGGGGAAAATTAAAGAAAGTTCTTCGGTTTTGGTTACAGTTAAAGGAGAAGAACTCCATTTTGAAACAGAAAAATTAGAAGAAGCAAAACACGGAGGTTAATCCTTGATTCTGTTCAATTTTCTTCTAGCCTTCGGGCTATCAGTAAATAGTGTAACAATAAATGGAGTAAAATGGGGTAGTGAGACTGTTTACAGAACTGTATTTGACATACGTGAGGGGCAGAGGATTGACATATTAACATTGCGAAGTGTGCTTAAGAAAGCTTACAGAACAGAGTATTTCAGTGACCTGGCTGTGAAAGGCATCATTAAGGAGAATTGTATAGATCTCATTTTCGATATCAAAGAGAATCCGAGACTTCGGGAAATATCTTTCCAAGGTAACAAAAAAGTAAAGAGTAAAAAAATTGTAGATACTTTGGACATCCACAAAGGTATTCCACTTTCACCTGCTACCCTGTTCAGATGGAAGCACTTTATTGAAGAGATGTATCGAGATAAAGGATATTACGGAACAAAAGTTGAGATCAAAGTGGGAGAAGTTGATGAAAAGGGATTTGCTGATGCAACAGTAAGTATTCATGAAGGCAAAAAAGCACGGATTAAGAAAATAGAATTCGTTGGAAACCATGAGATTCCAGATACTAAATTGAAGAAGGCAATGAAAACCAAGGAGAAAAGGTGGCCGTTCAGGAGTGGAAAACTGGAAGATGAAAAATTTCAGGAAGACCTGGACAGAATTGTAGATTATTACAGAGATCATGGTTTTTTAGAAGCCAGAGTCGATTCTTTTAAAATAGATACTAGGGATAAAGAAATTTATATTAAGATTTTTGTTTTTGAAGGCCAGAAGTACAGACTTGGAAGACTGGATTTCCAAGGTAATAGCCTGTTTAGCTCGGATTTTCTGAAGAAGCTGGTAAAATTAAAAGAAGGAGATGTGTTCAGTCAGAAAAAACTTGACGAGTCTCTTGCAAACATTGCAGGCCTTTATGGAGATTCTGGTTATATCTATGTGAATATCCTTCCCGAACAACATGTTAGAGAAGACAGCATACTGGATTTAACCCTTCATGTTTTTGAGAACCACAGGGTGAGAGTGAGAAAAATTGATATAGAAGGAAATACAAAGACTCTTGATGAAGTAATAAGAAGAGAAATAGATTTGCTGCCTGGTGAATATTTTTCACGTCAAAAGGTTATTAAGAGTCAAAGGGATCTTTATTATTTGAATTATTTTGAAAATATCGCGGTCGATTTTCGTCCTACCGAAGATTCAAGTCTTATAGATCTGGTGTTTAAGGTTAAAGAAAAGTACACAGGGACGGTGGGATTGGGCGCCAGTTATTCGAAACTAGATGGACTCTCATTCTATTTCCAGATTCAACAACCCAATTTCCTGGGAAGAGGAGAAATTATTGGAGCTCTTGTTGAGTACGGTGGTTCTAGAAGGAACTTTCAATTCAATTTTACTGAGCCCTGGCTTTTTGGGCGAAAACAATCCCTTGGATTTGAGTTGTATCACTTAACTCATTATCTTCCTGATTATGATGAAAAACGTGTAGGCGGTAGTGTAAGTTATTCCAGAGTTGTTTTCAACGACTACTGGAGATTTTCAACAACTTACCGGCTTGAGAGAACAGAGGTTTATGATATTGATGAAGCACTTCTAGAAAGCCCCTATTTTAAATCCTGGTCAGAAGCAGGACCTCTTTTAAGTTCTTCCATTACATTTGGAATTAAAAGAGATACCAGGGATAGAAGCTTTAATGCGACAAAAGGAAGTATTACCTCTTATACCATTGAATTATCTGGTGGTCCACTAATGGGCGATGTCCATTTTCATAAACACAATTTCCAGAGAGTAAACCTCTTCCCCTTTAAGGAAAAGTTTATATCGGTGTTCTCCATTAAGGGTGGTTATGTAGGTGGTCTCTATAAACCGGACAGCGTACCTTTCTATGAGCGATTTTTCCTAGGTGATATAGGTTATTATGGTTTGAGGGGATATGAGTTGAGAAGTGTGGGCCCAATTGAAAATGGTGTTAATATTGGAGGCAGGTTGTATTTTATTTTTACCTTTGAAGAGAGATATAGAATTTCTGAAACAATGTATCTCCTGGCATTTTTCGATGCGGGAAATGCCTGGCAAAGTTATCACGATTTGAGGCCTTTTATTGTGAAAAAGGGAGTTGGGGTTGGTTTCAGAATGGAAATGCCCATGCTCGGGATCATAGGATTTGATCTTGGCTACGGCATTGACAATGATGGTGGGAAATGGGTACCCCACATTCAGTTTGGCACACAATTTTAAAAGGAGGGAGAAAATGAGGAGGAAGATTCTCTACATAATTGGAGCACTAATATTCGCGGGGGGTCTCATAAGTGGGGTTATTATAACAGCACAACTTAAGTTATCAGATCTGAACGGGGCAAACACAAAGGAGCAACTTTTTGTCAAGAATGAGGGGGGAGAATACGAAAGTCCCTTTGTTAAAGTTGCAGAGCATGTGATGCCGGCCGTTGTCAATATTTCCACCGAACGGATAGTTAAACTCAAGGGAGAACCATTCCCTTTTCAGTTTGAAGGGCCCTTTGATGAGTTTTTCAAGAAGTTTTTTGAGGAGCCTTTTAAAAAGGCGCCCAGAGAGTATCATTCCAGAAGCCTCGGCTCTGGGTTTATATTTAAGAGAGACGGTGATAAGTACTATATATTAACCAATTACCATGTTATCAAAGATGCTGACAAAATTGTTATTAAACTTTCAGACAAAACAGAAATTAGAGGAAAGAAGGTTAAAATTGTAGGTAAGGATAAGAGTACAGATATCGCGGTACTGATGATCAAGACTGATAAAGATCTGCCAGTACTTAAACTGGGAGATTCAGATAAGATTAAAGTTGGCGATTGGGCTATTGCTGTTGGTAATCCGTTTGGGCTGGATAGAACTGTTACGGTGGGCGTTATAAGTGCAAAGGGAAGGTCGGGTATTTTCCTTCCAGAAGGCCCAATTTACGAAAATTTTATTCAAACCGACGCGGCTATAAATCCTGGAAATTCAGGAGGGCCTCTTGTTAACTTAAAGGGAGAGGTTATTGGCATTAATACTGCCATTACGTCCCCCTCAGGTGGTTTTGTAGGAATAGGCTTTGCTATTCCAGTGAATACTGCTAAATACGTTTCAGAACAGCTTCTTGAGAAAGGCAGAGTTGTTAGAGGATATTTAGGAGTTTACCCTCAGGAACTGACCGCAGATCTTGCAAAGGCATATGGGCTTGAAAAACCAGAGGGAGTACTTATAAGGCAGGTTAAAGAGGGTTCTCCTGCAGATAAGGCAGGGTTGAAAGAGGGCGATGTGATAATAAAATTTAACGGCAAGCCTGTAAAAGATCTTGAGTCATTCAGGCTAATGGTAGCTAAAACCCCACCTGGAACAGTGGTTGATGTTGTGGTGATCCGCGAGGATGGTGTTGAAAAGACCATCAGGGTAAAATTGGGTGAATATCCTGAAGAGCAGACTGCAGCCAAAGGAGGAAAAGAAGAGGAAGAAAAATCTTACGCCGAAGAGGGCAAAGCTTCATGGGCAGGAATGAAGGTCATGGATCTGAAATCCGAGGAAGCTAAGATCTATTATAAAGGAAAGGAAAAAGAGGGTGTTGTGATTTATGAAATAGAAATGGGTTCTCCAGCTGAGGATGCAGGGCTCAAAAAAGGCGATGTGATAAAGAAAATTGGTGGTATCGAGATTAAAGGCATTAAGGATTTCGAGAAGGCTGCCCGGAAGTTTAAAGACTCAGAAAAACCTGTACTTTTGAAAATAATAAGAGATGGTTTTCCGTATTATCTGGCTATTGAGCCGAAGTAGCATATATGGCCGATAATAAATTTTTAACTCCCAAAGAGATTGTTGAAAGGTTAAACCGTTACATCATAGGTCAGGATGAGGCAAAGAAGATAGTCGCGATTGCAATAAGGAACCGCTGGAGAAGACAGAATGTTCAAGGACCTTTGAGGGAAGAGATTGTCCCGAATAATATAATAATGATAGGCCCCACTGGTGTAGGAAAAACGGAAATAGCGCGAAGACTTGCTCAGCTGGTCAAGGCCCCATTTATTAAGGTCGAGGCCACCAAGTTTACTGAAGTAGGGTATGTAGGAAAAGATGTGGAGTCCATGGTGAGAGACTTGGTGGAAGTCTCTATAAACATGGTGAAGACGGAGAAGATTAAGGAGATAGAGAAAAAAGCTGAGGAGAGTGCTTTCAAAAGACTTCTGGAAATGATACTGCCCGGAATAGGGAATACACCTGAAAAGGATCATTATCTTCAGATGCTTAAAGACGGTTATTTTGATGAACGCTTTGTGGAAATCGATATTGAGAAAAGGATACCGCCCATCATGGAGGTAATTTCTTCGCAGGGGATGGAAGAGGTAAATTTTCAGATTCCGGAAGAACTTGAAGCTCTATTTCCTCCAATTAAGAAGAGGAAGAAAGTAACTGTGAAAGAAGCCAAGGAGATTTTAAAAAGCCAAGAAGCAAGAAAACTTATCGACATGGATAAGGTTATTGAGGAGGGTAAGAAAAAGGCAGAAGAGGAGGGTATAATATTCATAGATGAGATTGACAAACTCATTTCGAGAGGTGAAGCACATGGTCCCGATGTCTCTCGAAGAGGTGTACAGAGAGACCTACTCCCGATAGTGGAGGGCACTACAGTTGCGACCAAATATGGTTCTGTTAAAACTGACCATATCCTTTTCATTGCTGCAGGTGCATTCTCAGGCGTTAGTCCATCTGATTTGATTCCAGAGCTTCAGGGAAGATTCCCAATAAGGGCTGAACTTAATAGTCTTACTAAAGAGGATTTTGTAAGAATTCTCAAAGAGCCTGAAAATGCACTGGTAAAACAATACAAAGCGCTGGTGGGCACTGAAGGTATAAATCTGGAGTTTACAGAAGGGGCCATTGAGAAAATTGCCGAGTATGCCTATATGGCCAATGAAAAAATGGAAAATATAGGAGCCAGAAGACTGCATACTGTTATGAATTATGTCCTTGAAGAGTTATTGTTTGAGCTTCCTAAACCAGGAATTCTTGAATTTACAGTCACAGAAGATTATGTGGATAAAAGATTGAAAGATCTCATTCAGGATATAGACCTTTCCCGTTACATTCTCTAAGAGATTATAAACTTATTGACAGTAGATGCTTGTGGACTTAGAATAAGCGGGGAGGTATAAAATGATAAGAGAACCGAGATATTCGGGATCTTTTTATCCAGAAAATGCTTCCCAGCTAAAAGCTCTCCTGGATACTCTTTTCAAAGAAGCACCTTCGTTAAATTTAACAGGCAGGGTAAAAGCACTTATTTCCCCCCATGCAGGATATGTATATTCCGGGAAGGTTGCTGCCAGTGGCTATTCTTCCCTGCGAAATGTTAATTTAGACAATGTAGTCATAATAGGCCCAAGTCACCATGTAGCTTTTGATGGAATGGCTGTTTTTGCTGAAGGAGAATGGATCACCCCTCTCGGCAGTGTGGAGGTTAGTAAGGATTTGGCAGAGGAAATCCTAGGAAGATCTAAGTTTATTTTTCAAGATGAGGAAATACATAGGGTAGAACATTCAATTGAGGTGCAGATCCCCTTTCTACAATATATTGCAGGTAATTCTTTTAAAATATTACCTCTTATGGTGGGCTTTTTGAATGAAGTATCCCTAAGTGATATTTCGAGAGTTCTTTACGATTTTCTGCATGCGCATAATGATGCACTCCTTGTGGTAAGTTCAGACCTTTATCATGGATATTCCCACAAGGAATGTGTGGAGACAGATAGGAGAACCATAAACGCCATTCTGGAAATGGACGGATTGAAATTCCATAGGAAGATGGAAACAGGGGAAGTTATGGCATGCGGAGGAGGGGGAATCGCTATACTTCTGGAAGCCCTGAAGAATTTTCCCATTAAACCCGTAGAAATATATTATACCAATTCGGCAGAAGTTACAGGTATTTATACAGGGTACGTGGTGGGATATGCTTCGATAGCCTTCCAGGAGGTTTGAGATGTTTAATCTTACAGAAGAGGATAAAAAACTTCTTCTTAAGATAGCGAGAGAGTCCATAGAAAGTGTTATAAAGGGTCAACCCGAACCAGAATATAATATCCAGTCACAGATTCTGAACGAAAAAGCAGGTGTTTTTGTTACTCTTAAAAAACATGGAGAGTTGAGAGGGTGTATTGGGTATGTGTATGGTGTGAAGCCGCTCTGGGAAGCTACGAAAGATGTAGCAGTGGAAGCTGCCCTCCATGACCCAAGATTTTATCCAGTACAACCTGTTGAACTCGATGAAATTGAATTAGAAATATCTGTCCTCACCCCGCTCCAAAGAATAGATTCTCCAGAAGAGGTAGTGGTGGGCAAACACGGTGTGTTGATTAAAAAAGGTTTTAACCAGGGGCTTTTGTTGCCCCAAGTAGCAACCGAAGAAGGCTGGAACAGGGAAACATTCCTAGATCATACATGTCTTAAAGCAGGTCTGTATCCGGGATGCTGGAGGGACAAGGATGTAGAAATTTATGTGTTCGAAGCTATTATTTTTTCCGAAAGAGATTTCACTTCACCGGCAAGGTAAAATGAGCCCGTTACAAGTATTTTGTTTTCTCGTGAAAGGGCAGCTCTGAGGGCCTCGGAGACTTTGGAAAAGCTTTTCACTCTGGAAAAGCCATAATTTAAAAAGATTGATTCTATTTCATGGGGAAGCATAGCTCTGGGTGTATCAGCTTTAGTTATATATACATAGGAAGGATTCACAGAAATTATTAACTTTACAATTTTTCTGACCTCCTTATCCTTGTTTATACCGAAGATGAGCGAAAAATTCTTGCCTCCAGTCCTGTTCATAGACTCCAGCGAACTCTTTATGGATAGGGTATTATGAGCTCCATCAACTACAAGAAGCGGATGATTCATCAGTATCTCAAATCTACCTTCAATTCTTGCTTTTTTAAAATCGAACTTTTCAAAACCCAGTACTTCCAGGCTAAGTGCTGCGAGAGCCATATTTTTGGCCTGAAATTTACCAGGGAGAAAACTCTTTAAAGTTCCTTTAATTCGAATACCTCTGTAATAGATTTCCGTGGCATTCAAGGTAAGTCTTTTAATACTAAATTTGGCGTCTTTTCCAAGTACATAAAGGGGAGATTTATGCTTTTTTGCACTGTTTCTGATAACCCGCATGGCGTAAAGATGCTGAGGAGCTGAGACAGTGGGATTCTGATTTTTGATTACGGCTGATTTCTCTCTTGCTATCTGGTAGATTTTTTTACCCAAAATATGAGTATGATCAAAGCTAATAGGAGTTATAACTGTAAGTATTTGGTTAACCACATTGGTGGCATCCAGTCTCCCGCCCAATCCCGCCTCCAGAATGCAGAAATCCACTTGCTCGTCAAGAAAATAGAGAAATGCCAGGGAAGTGAGAGTTTCAAATACAGTTCGCATACCTCTTTTCTTTTCAATAAAAGGCTTTAATTTAGTTATATAGTATGCAAACTTTTCTTCCGGTATTTTCTCGCCGTTTAACTTTATCCGCTCTCTGATATCTACAAGATGAGGTGATGTGTAAAGGCCCACTTTGTAACCCAGTGTATTTAATCCGTAGCTGATGAGGTGAGAGGTAGAACCTTTTCCTTTAGTGCCCACTATGAGTACGGGATTCTTTAAGTAATGGTGTGGATTGCCGATGCGCTCTAAGAATTCTTTGAAAGGATCGAGGCTTTCCACATACGTTTTTTTCTTTTCGTAGTCAATAAGAGAGTAAAGAAAGTCCTGTGCTTCTTTAAAGTCCATAAATTTTGGTTATTACTCTGTGTGCTTTTCTCAGCACTTCTTTAATATTGTCAAAATAGAGAGCCTTCAAAGTTTCTCTATAACTTGACCATTTGTAAGCTTTATGTTCTCCCGATAATTTAATATAGGTGTTAGGGGGAACTTCTGCAAGGAAGTAAGTAACCTCCTTACAAACTGTTTCACCGGAACGTGTAAAATAATAACTGATTTTTTCATTAAAACCATCAATCAGCCTAAATTTTTCAATACCTGTCTCTTCTCTCAATTCCCTTGTTGCAGTCTGTAACAAGTTTTCTCCTTCCTCCACATGCCCCTTGGGGAAACTCCAGTGGGTTGGGTGTTTAAGAATTAAATAAAAAGGCTGACCATTCTTTATTGTAAAGGTTATAAAACCACAAGACACTTCAGTTTTCAAGGTTTCTGACCTCTGAAAGACTCTATTGCTTTCTTAATCCTCTCAATACATTTTTCTTTTCCGAGAACTTCCATTAGTTCAAAAAGTCCAGGCCCCACAGTCTTACCAGTGAGAGCTACCCGTATGGGGTGTATAATGACCCTAGCTTTTATTCCAAGTTCTTCTGCTACTCCTCTTATCATTTTCTCTATATCCTCATGGGTAAAGGATTCCGCTGATTCCAATTTCTCAACCACTTTTTCAAGATAATTAAATATCTCTGTACTGGAAAAATTCTTTTTAATTCCCTCTTCATCGTACTCGAAATCGTCTCTGAAAAAGTAATATGACATTTTAGGAAAATCTTCCAAGGTTTTAACACGCTCTTTATAGAGAGGAATCAATTTTTTCACAAGATCTCTGTGACTTTTATCCTCTATTAAGCCTTCTCTTTCATAAAAAGGTAATACCAGGTTGTAAAGCTCCTCATCGTTTTTCATACGGATGTAAACAGAATTCATCCAGTAGAGTTTATTAAAATCGAAAACAGAGCCTCTTTTACCTACTTTTTTCAGATCAAAGAGCTCAATCATTTCATTGAGGGATACTATCTCTCTGTCTCCACCTGGAGACCATCCAAGAAGTGCGAGAAAGTTAACCAGAGCCTCGGGTAAAAATCCCATTTTTCTAAACTCAAGTACTGAGACAGCTCCATGCCTTTTAGAAAGCTTACCCTTTCCGTCGGGTGCAAGTATAACCGGTAGATGAGCAAAAATCGGTGGTTCCCATCCGAACGCTTTATACATTATCACATGATAAGGGGTGCTTGGAATCCATTCGTCTGCCCTCATGACATGAGTTATACCCATGAGATGGTCGTCTACTACATTAGCAAGATGGTAGGTGGGATATCCGTCAGATTTTAAGAGAATTAAGTCCTCTAATTCTTTGTTTTTAACGGTGATTTTCCCGTGTAAATAATCATCGAAGGATGTTTCTCCCTCAAGAGGTATCTTTAATCTTATCACGTAGGGTTTTCCACTCTCTTCTAATTTTTTGACTTCTTCAGGAGTGAGATTTCTGCATTTTCTGTCATAACCTGGCTTCAAACCCATCTTTCTCTGTTCTTCTCTGAGTTTCTGTAATCTTTCTTCACTGCAAAAACATTTATATGCCATTCCCCTTTGTAAAAGTTCATGAGCATATTTTCTATACAACTCTATTCTCTTACTTTGGAAATAAGGGCCCTCGTCCCACTCAAGCCCCAGCCATTTGAGGCTTTCCATAATATCCTCAACAGAGCCTGGAACATATCTTGTTCTATCAGTATCCTCTATTCGAAGGATAAATGTGCCATTATTATGTCTTGCGAACAGCCAGTTGTACAGAGCAGTCCTTGCTCCTCCAACATGCAAATATCCTGTAGGTGAAGGTGCAAATCTAACTCGTACCATGGTTTTACTCCTTTAAATAAGCGTTTGTAATATTTTAAAGTAAACAGAAACTAAGGGCAAAAAGGCTTTTAGAGTCCAGATAATTGAATACTTATTTCACTTGTACTTATTTACTTTAAGAGCTCTTGTTCGAGTATTTATATCACGGTTTCCCTTCCAATGGGAAATCCGAAGGATTCTGCGAGCAGAGAAGGGATTAAGGGGAGGGGGAGTAAAGAGATTTTTCGTCGTCCCCCGTACAGGTGACTCATCAGAAATATTACCCTTACACTGCTCGCTGTATGCTTTAGGATTCTCACTTTACATCTTTCGATATTTAGGAGTTGACAATCCATATTTTGTTTTGTATAATACTGACTGACTGTTCAGTCATAAGGAGGTGATAAAGTGAAGGATACAAGGAATCAGATACTAGATGCGGCAAAAAGGGTGATTACACAAAAGGGCTTTCATGGAAGCACCATGGAGGATATAGCCAAAGCTGCAGGTGTTGCCAAAGGTACAAGTTATCTCTATTTTAAATCCAAAATAGAACTATATCTCGCAGTTATGGAACGAGAGTTTGACTATATAACTTCATGCTTCGAAGAAATTATAAAAAGCAGAATACCGGTTCTAAAGAAAATAGAGGGTATAATCAGTTTCTTTATCGAATATATGAAAGAAAATCGAGATTTCGTTTTTAGTTTGATGTATGAACCCCCACTAATTAAAATGAACAAGGATGTGATTCATAAAAGATACAGAAATAAAATCGATAACATACGGCATAAATTTATTGAAGTTTTAGAAGAAGGTATTCGAAGAGGGGACATCATTAAGGAAGATCCTGAGGTATTAGCAGATGTTATTTTTGGAGCAATTGTTAGACCTGTAATACAGTTTGTGATACGCAAGAAAACAGGGGATATAGATTCTCTGAAGTTTAAGATTATGAACATTTTAACAAAAGGTATAGTAAGAAAAGGAGGGTAAAAACATGGTCTTTAAGTTGATACTTTTTATCATGATTTCAAGGGATACCCTGTATCTCAGTCAAAAGGATGCTGTGGAGTTAGCTCTCAAGAATAACTTAATTCTAAAAAGCAGCGAGAGTCAGGTTAATGCTTCTAAATTTGGGGTAAAAGAGGCACGTTCCGCTTTCTTCCCCCAGGTCAGTTTTCAAGCAGGCTATCGGAGAGTTTCCCTGGTTCAGGAAATGAAAAGTTTTATTCTGGATAGCCTTGTTATGACACCAGGTGGGGCATTTATTCCAGTTGGGCACTATGAATCTATTCCTTTTGGGAGAAAAGACAATTACAGTTTATCTTTTAATGTAAGTCAGCCTTTATTTACCTGGGGTAACATAATAAGGGGTTATAAATTATCTTTGCTAAATTTCAAGAACAAGCTCATTGAAGATTCAATAACCCGCGAATCCCTTATAAAGAATGTAAAAGAGCTCTATATTTACGCACTTGTAGCAAAGGAATATTATGATTTAACTCTTTTTATAGATGAGGAGTTAAGGAAGCATTATGAATCCGCCAAGAAGAAGTTTGAGAATGGCTCTGCAACAGAACTGGAACTTCTACAGGCAGAGGTGAAATATAGGACTCACAAACCTAAAATTGAAGAAGCAAAAAAGAATTATGAGAATATTCTGGATTTATTGAAAATAAATTTAGGCATAGATACATCTCAAATAATTGTACTAAAAGATTCACTGGAGGGTGAAATCCCCAAGTCTTTGCCAGAATTTTGTGTGGAGGAGCGTCTTGATCTTAAAAGCTTGGAACTTCAAATGGAAATGCTTAAACTTCAAAAAAATATTTTCAAAAGTTCAAATCTCCCTTCACTCTTTGCTGGCTTTAACTATTTGTATCAGAGACCCTTCGGATTTGTAGATGAGTGGAAGGGATATTGGGTTTTAAATCTTGGTTTGTCCTTCCCGATTTTCGATGGATTTAAGAACATATCGAAAGCGAAGGAAATAGAAGCTAATTTAAAGAGCCTGAAATATATGTATAAATTCAATTCCCTAAGTGCTTACAACAGTTATATGACAGCAAAGAGAGATTATGAAATAGCTATGAAAAATCTAATGGCAGCAAAGGAAAATTTAAAACTGGCAAGAAAACTTTATGAAATGGCAAAGGTACAATATGAAGAAGGCCTTATCTCAGAGCTTGATTTTATAGATGCTGAGACAAGCTATTTTGCCCAAAAAGTTAATTATTTGAACAGTCTTGGAACTTTAAAAATCAAGTGGCTTCAACTTGAAGCCCAACTTAAAGGAATAAACAATCTTCAATTTAATAAAGAAGGAGGTTTTTAAGATGAAGAAGTTTATTGCAATATTAATATTTTTCTCAGTACTTGGGGCTCAGGAAAATATTGAGAAAAAATTTCTTGTCAATGCTTCAACGGTTAAGAAAGGATATATTGCTGAATATGTTTACTCATATGGTAGAATAACCAGCGATAAAGAGGCACTGGTATATCCCACTATGCCCGGTAAGCTTATCAAATATCTTGTCAAAGAAGGTGAAAGGGTTAAAAAAGACCAGGTAATTGCTTTATTAGACAGAGATATACCGGGTGTAAAAACAGAACCCTTGAAGGTTAAATCTCCCATTGATGGAATCGTAACTGTGGAATATGGGAAAATAGGTCAAATGATGGTCCAGAGTATGCCTGTAGCTATGGTAGTGGGAGATAAAAGGTGGGTTGAATCCGGAATTGCTGCTGAGGATATTAGAAAAATTAAAGTTGGACAGAGGGCATTTGTGAAAGAGGATAAAATTAGATACCAGGGGAGAGTTGTGAGAAAGTCATTTGGAATTGATCCTATGACCGGGACAGGAAAGGTTTATATTGAAGTTCCTAAAGCTAATTTGCTACCAGGGGCAACTGTGGGAGTGGAAGTGGCAGTTAGAGAAAATAAGAATGCCCTTTATATTCCTGTGAATGCACTTGTAGAAAGAGAAGGTAAGGTTTTTGTGTTTAAATATAGAGATGGGAAGGCTCATATGGTTGAAGTAAAGACAGGTATTGAAGGGAAAGGCTTTGTGGAAGTGGAGGGCGATCTTATGCCAGGAGATACTGTTATAACACTTGGAGCAGAGGGCTTATATGAAGGGGCGGATGTTGAGATTAAAGGGGAGGTAAAGTAGGATGATAAAATTTTCTGTGAAACATCCTGTTTCCATTGCAATGCTAATAGGGGTTTTAATTACACTTGGTGTTATCTCTCTGACACGTTTGGGCCTCGATTTCTTCCCGGATATAAACTATCCTTCCGTTACAGTAATAACGCAGTATCAGAATGTTGCGCCTGAGGATATTGAAGAGCTTATAACTAAACCTATAGAAGGTGCTGTATCTACTGTTAGTGGTGTAAAGAAAGTAACTTCCATTTCCGCTGAGGGGGTCTCTGCTGTAACGGTTGAATTTGAGTGGGGAACAAATCTTGATTTTGCTGCACAGGATGTACGGGATAAAGTAGCGTTGATCGAAGATTATCTGCCGGAAGATGCTTCCAAGCCCATAGTCCTGAAATTTGATATATCCCAAATTCCTATTATTGAATATATAGCCTACTCTGACAGATATAAACTAACCGAACTGAAGGATATTTTAAGAGATGAGTTCAAGAGCTTTCTGGAAAGGATTGAAGGTGTTGCTTCCGTGGATATCGTAGGGGGGAGAGACCTTCAATATTGGGTAACTATAGACTTAGAGAAAATTGCACAATACAATCTTTCTTTCTCTCAGATAACTCAATTTATTGCAATGAACAATTTCAATCTCCCTAGCGGAAAAGTAGATTACAAGCATAAGAATATACTTTTGAGAACGATTGGACAATACAATAGTATTGAAGACCTTGAAAATCAGGTAGTAGGGTATACCCCAAAAGGGACTCCTATCTTTTTAAAGGATATAGGAAAAGTCACTATAGAAGAGGAAGAGAGGCTTGGCTATGCTAAGTTAAATAATAAGGAAAGTATAGCTCTTGTTTTATATAAGCAGTCAGGAGCTAATACATTACAGGTTTCTAATCGTGTTAAGAAGGCTATAAAAACGATAAATGCTAAATACCCTTCTATCAAGCTTGTTGAATCCTTTGATCAAGGAAAATTTATAAAACTTGCTACCTCAAGAACTGTAAATAATGCAATTGTCGGTGCAGTTCTTGCTGCATTGCTTATCTTTCTTTTCCTTATGGATGTACGGCCCACATTTGTTGTGGCTATTGCAATTCCTCTTTCTGTAGTTTTAACTTTTATAGTTCTTAATGCTTTTGGATACACACTTAACATGATGACCCTTGGAGGTATTGCCTTAGGTGTTGGGATGCTGGTAGATGCTGCCATTGTGGTTATTGAAAATATTTTCAGGCACGAAGAGATGGGTGAAGGCCCAAAAGAAGCTGCAATGAATGGGGCACAGGAGGTATGGCTGGCAATATCAGCTTCAACTTTCACAAATATTGCCGTATTTTTGCCCCTTATATATATAGGGGGAATGATTGGACAGATTACAAAGCCTCTAGCTGTAACTGTAACCTCTGTGCTTTTAGCATCGTTGTTCGTCTCAGTTACAATTATTCCTATGCTTACATCCCAAATAGTGAAAAGAAAAGTTGCAGTTAAGGAAGCAACCAGGGAATACTGGTTTGGACCAATTAAAAGATTTTACAGAAAAATACTCGAAAAATTTGTACTAAGAAAGAGAGGGCTTATCCTTGGTATAACAGCAGGGCTTTTTCTTGTTTCCCTGATACTTATTAAATTCATAGGCATCGAATTTATGCCTCAGATGGACCGGACTTTTGGAATAGTTCAGGTAGAATTACCCCCTGGAACCTCATTAAAAGAAACAGAAAATTACCTTGATAGACTCTCCGATATAGCATCTCAGTATCCTGAAATTGAAGATGTTGTTGCTATTGGAGGAGTTTTTGGAGAAGAAGGTGGTCTTTCGCTTGGTGGGGCTTCGGGATCTCACACAGGAACCATTACTCTTTCGTTGAAAGACCCCTCCTTGAGAGACAGGACTTCTTACGAAGTTATAAACGATTTTCTCTCAAAGATTCCAAACTATCATGGGGCTATGGTAAAAGCCTTTGATATGACACGCATGATGTTTCTTGGTGCCAATGCGAGACCTATTCAGATCAATATATATGGTGAAGACTTAGATGAAATGAATGCCCTCGCTGAAAAAATAAAAACAGAGATTTCAAAAATTGAGGGAGTTTATCTTCCAGAAATTTCTCTCAAAAAAGCAAAACCTGAATTTAGAATACATATAAATAGAGTGAAGGCTGCTTATTATGGACTGAGTGCAGCGGGTATTCAGAGGGAACTCCAAATTGCTCTCCATGGTTCGAAAGTATCCCTGTTTAAGAAAAAGGGTAAGGAGTATGATATTGTGGTGAAAGCTGACACTACATTTCTTAAGGAGGATTATAAGAGGGTTAAATATTTCCCAATTAAAACACCTACTGGAAGTATTATTCCTCTGAAAGAAGTGGCAGATTTCTCTTTTGCACTAGGGCCGATTCAGATTGATAGAGAAAAACAATCAAGAGTTGTTAAGGTTATGGCGGACAATAAAGGGCGGAGTACAGGGGAAATAATGAGAGATATTAGTAAAGTATTAAAATCTATCTCTGTTCCTACGGGATACAGTATAGAGCTTTCTGGTGAATTTGAGCAGATACAGGAAATGATTAAGAATATGCTGTTTGCAATTATAGGAGCAGCATTACTGGTGTATATGATAATGGCTGCACAATTTGAATCATTTAAGGATCCGTTTATTGTGATTTTCTCGCTCCCTCTTGCTATTATAGGAGTGGTGTTAATATTCTTGATAACAGGAACTACTATATCCGTTCCATCTCTTGTGGGAGTGCTTATTTTGATAGGTATAGCGGTTAATGAAGGGATAGTTATGATTACATTGATAAAACAACTGAGGAATAAAGGAGTTCCTGATTACGAAGCAGTTGTGGAAGGTGCTTCTATCAGATTAAGACCAGTGATGATAGCGGGTCTCACCACAATTTTTGGTATGCTTCCCATGGCTCTTTCCACACACGGTCACGGTGCTGAAATGAGAAGTCCAATGGCCATCGCTATAATTGGTGGTCTCTTCACAGCTATGATCCTCACGCTCTTCGTGATTCCTGTAATCTATACGATTTTTGAGAAAATTAAACCACCTGAAGAATAAGGTTTAGAATTTAAGGAGGGGGGCAGGGATTAACTTCCCGCCCCCCTCAATTACAGTATGAAGCTCACTTTTCTCCAAGTTCTTCCTTAAGAAGCTCGCCGAGGCGTTTGATGCCCTCCACGATGTTTTCTTCACTAGCATTGGAAAAATTAAGGCGCATTGTATTGTGACCATCGTCTGCATTGGGATAGAAGGCAAATCCGGGAACATAAGCAACTTTTCTCTCCACCGCTTTTTCCAGTAATTTAGCTGTATCCACACCTTCTGGTAGAATAACCCAGAGGAACATGCCACCTTCCGGTCTTGTCCACTTAACTCCTTTCTTTGGAAAATATTTTTCCATAGCTTCAAGCATCAGATCTCTCCGCCTTTTATAGACTTCTCTAATCTTCTTCACGTGTGCCTTTATTATTCCACGATCTGCAACATCCCATGCGATATACTGTACAAAAGTCCCAGTATGGAGGTCAGCACCCTGTTTTGCCTGGACAAGTTTTTTAATTACGAAACTAGGAGCAGTTATCCATGCCAGCCTCAATCCAGGAGCAAGGGTTTTTGAGAATGTACTTAAATAGATAACCCGTTCTTTTTTCATGGAGATTAAAGTTGGAAGGTCCTCCCCTTCATATCTCAATTCTCCATACGGATCGTCTTCAACAATGAAAGTATCATATTTTTCCGCAAGCTCGGTTATTTTTTTTCTTCTTTCCAGTGAAAGTGTGACTCCTGCAGGGTTATGGAAATTAGGCAAAACGTAGATAAATTTAATCTTATGATTTTTCAGTATCTCTTCCATTTCGTCAACGGTCATTCCATGGTCATCCATTCTTACCGTCATGTATTCAGGAGCATATGCATTCCATGCTTGAATTGCACCAAGATACGTGGGACGGGATGTGAGTATTTTATCTCCTTCGTTAATAAAAACTTTTCCTATCAGGTCAAGAGCTTGTTGTGAACCATGGGTTGGAAGAATATTTTCTGGTTCAGCAGGTACCCCGTATTTCTGCATTTTTTCTGCGAGAAATTCCTTGAGTTGCTGTATGCCTTCTGTGGGGCTGTATTGTAGCATTTTCTGTCCCAGTCTAGGTAAAAGGTATCTACATGCTTCTTCTATTTCTCTGATAGGGAATAATTCCGGTGCAGGAAGACCACCAGCAAATGAAATTATATCGGGCTGCTGGGTAATTTTTAGAAGTTCCCTGATGACGCTACTTTTAATCTTTTCTGTTCTTTTAGCAAACGTTTTGCCCCATATTTTTTCCATATCAGCATTCATAAATGCCTCCTTGTTTTGGGGTTTCTAAAGGAAATATTAGTGAAGATATCATATTCCATTATAATGAAGTTTCACTGTATTGTCAATGAATGTTAATTGTAAACACATGTATGCAAAGATAGAGCTGAGTATTCAATCAGTTGAAAAGACATGGATACAAAAATAAAATAAAAATATAAAAATATATATAATATCAGGATTCCGTATAAAGGAGGTCTCTTATGATTAGAGTGGAGGGGATATGGAAGGCTTTTGGCTCGATTCAAGCAGTAAAGGATGTAAGTTTTGAAGTTTCGAAGGGTGAGATTGTAGGGCTTCTGGGTCCTAACGGCGCAGGTAAAACAACCACCATGAGAATTATTACGGGATTTTTATATGCAGACAGAGGGCAGGTATTTGTGAAAGATATAAATATAGAAGAAAGGCCCGAGATTGTTAAAAGAGAAATAGGATATCTACCTGAGGATAACCCTCTCTATGAAGACATCACCCCTTATGAATTGCTGCTTATATCGGGAAAAATTTACGGAATGGATGGAAGGAGATTTAAAGAGCGGCTTAAAACAGTGGTGGATCAAACAGGTATCAAAGAAGTTCTTACTAGACCAATTGGAGATCTTTCCAAGGGTTTCAGACAAAGGGTTGGACTAGCAAGGGCTCTTCTTCATGACCCATCTATTCTCATCCTTGATGAACCAACCAGTGGTCTTGATCCTCATCAAATATTGGAGATCAGAAATTTGATAAAGGAGCTTGCCCGAGAAAAAACAGTTTTACTTTCCACACACATTATGCAGGAGGTACAGGCTGTTTGCAGTAGTGTAATAATAATCAACAAGGGCGAAATTGTTGCAAGAGGAACCCCCGATGAATTGAGTATCATAGCAAAGGGTGGAAATCTGCTGCACGTTACTTTCAAAGGTGACGAAAAAGAAATTAGGCAAAAGTTGCAGTCACTTACATTTCTTGAAGATATTAAATTTGTTGGGAAAGAGGATGAAGCATCAACATTTGTTTTACGTGGGCCTGAGAATAGGGACATTAGAGAAGAAATTTTCAACTTTGCCAAAGACTATAATTTCCCAATTCTTGAGATGAGGAGAGAAAAAGCCACACTGGAAGAGGTATTTTTGAGGTTAACAGGAGGAGAGGCATGAAACGGACAATTCTTGTGGCTAGAAAAGAAATTCTATCTTATTTTATTTCTCCAATGGGTTATATTTATCTAGTTATTTTCCTTTCAGTAACATCATGGCTCTTCATGCGGGGTTTTTTCCTAATGAATCAAGCTGACATGAGAGATTTCTTTACATTACTCCCCTGGATTTTCCTTCTGTTTATTCCGGCAATTACAATGAAACTTTTTGCTGAGGAAAGGAAATCAGGGACTCTTGAGATAGCTCTCACCATGCCAGTGAATGAATGGGAATTTGTGTTGGGGAAATTTCTTGCTAGCTTCTTATTTTTCACATTTTCAATATTTCTTACCTTGATTATTCCAGTATCTATATCCATCTTAGGGAATCTTGACTGGGGACAAGTGATTGGAAGTTATATCGGAACTTTGTTTCTGGGTGCTGCGTATATTTCTATAGGAATGTTCGCCTCATCGCTAACCAAAAATCAGGTTGTAGCATTTATACTTGGGGCCATCATTACTTTCTTTTTCTTTATTATTGGTGAAAGGTTGGTCACTATATCACTTCCTCAGGGAGTAGCTTCAGTATTTCAATTTCTTGGATTGGGATATCATTTCAAAAGTATCGCACGAGGTGTCCTTGACACAAGAGACTTAATTTACTATCTTTCTTTCATTGCATTCTTTATCTTCTTAACTTATTACGTGATAAAGGAGAAAAGGCCATGAAAGGAAAAAATATAAGAGCAAAAAATTGGTTTTTTGTGATTTATATTTTGGCTGCTTTTTTGCTTATCAATATAATATCTACAAACTGGCATGCACGACTGGACCTTACGGAAAATAAAAGGTATACCCTCTCTTCTTCCACTAAAGAAATTTTGAAAAATCTCGATGACATTGTGATTGTTAAAGTCTTCTTTTCCGAGAATCTTCCACCATATCTCCTGCCAATTAAGGAGCAGCTGAAAGACCTTCTTGAAGAGTACAAATCGTATGCACATGGTAAAATCCAGGTTGAATTTTTCGATCCTACAAAAGATAAGAAGTTAGAACAACAAGCCTTCAGGCTGGGCATTCCAGCTATTCAGGTCAATGTGTACGAAAAGGACGAAATTAAAGCAGTGAGAGGGTATCTCGGGGTAGCCATATTTTATGAAGATAAGGTTGAGAAGATTCCTGTTGTTAAAGAAGCTTCCAATTTAGAGTATCTTCTTACATCAAAGATCTTAAAACTCACTGCAGGTAAACAGAGAGTCGTAGGAATAATTCTGGGTAAAGGTGAATCGAAGCTTGAAGATTTTAAAGTATTAAAGGATACCTTATCTAATGAAATGACTGTGAGGGTTATTGATAGTATAATCCCTCCAAGTACCAATTGTCTTATGGTGATTGGATTGGATAGTCTCAGAGAATCTCAAAAGAAAGCAATAGACGATTATATAATGAGAGGCGGCAAAGCTATTTTCCTCATCGATGGAGTATCCATAGGAAAGAGTCTCTGGGGAACTCCTCTGAACCAGAACATTTTACAATGGACTAAAAATTACGGGTTTATGGTTAATAATGATTTAATCCTTGATGTATCAAATGTGGAAGCTCCTTTCAGTTCAGGCTATGTAAGTTTTATTCTCCCTTATCCTTACTGGATTAAAATATTGCCGAAAGGGTTAAATAAGAAAAATCCCATTACACGGGATCTAGAAAGTCTTGTTTTACCGTGGTCCAGTTCTGTGAATCTGATCCAGGATAGTATAACCACTGATATAACACATGAGATACTCGTTGCTTCCAGTCCATATAGTTGGCAGGAGAAGGACTTCTTTGCTCTTTCTCCCGACTTTATCAAAAAACCCAAATCTGCCGTAACTAAGCCTTATCCACTTGCAGTACTCTTGAGAGGGAAAGTGAGGAGTGCTTTTGATGACAAAAAACTCTCTTCTGAGACAATGATTCTTGTTGTTGGCAACAGTAGATTCCTTGAGAATCCCTTTATTCGTAGATATCCAGTTAATCTTGTATTTTTAATGAATGCTGTGGATGTTTTAAGTTTTGGGGATGCCCTTGTTTCTATTAGATCCAAAGGTGCCATATCCAGGCCCATTAAACCACTTACGCCCACCCAGAAGGCTTTATTTAAATATATAAATCTCTTTCTTATGCCCATCCTTGTGGTAGTGCTGGGGATTGCAATTTTCTTTGTTAGAAAGAACTGGCTTAAAAAAGTGGAGGAGTCGCTATGAAAAGGGTTTTAATTTCAGCTGGAATAATAATTTTGCTTTTAATCTTGACTATTATTGCTATCACCTCATCTAAAAGAAAGTTCAGATATAATCCATATGAACCGTTTAAAGGTCTCACTCTTGATAACGTAAAGAGTGTTCTAATTGTGAGAGAGGGTGATAGTCTGAGACTACTCAGGGAAGATGGAAGGTGGTGGGTAATAAAAGACAACAAAAAATTCCTTGCCGATTCAGCTATGATAAAGAAAAGGCTCAAGAATATACTGGTAGCTCGGGGTAGTGTGGCTTCCAGGAATCCGCAAAAATTTGAGGTATTTGGTATAGATACCACAAATCAAAAGTACTTCCTATTTGAAGACAACAAGGGTAAGAAATATGGCCCTTATTATTTAGGCAAAACAGGTCAGGATTTTATGAGTCAGTATGTGAGAGTGGACAACATGAAAGAAATACTTCTCATTGATGTGCATCTTGGTCCTTATTTAATTACAGAGACTGCCAGTTGGCGGGTAAGAAGAGTATTTGGTATATCTGAGGAAAAAATTGTGCAGATTATTTTCGAAGATTCATTGGGTAAAGTTATTCTCACGAGAAATGATACAATATGGGACGTGGTGGGCCTGGATTCTGTTCCCCCTCAGAAGAACATTAATAATATGGTTCACACTATATCCTCTCTCTATGTAAGTGCCTTTGGAGATACACTTGAGAGCTCCAAATGTGGGTTTGATAAGCCCTATTTTAGCCTCACTATAACAGCACTGGATGGAAAAAAGGAAATAGCCACTGTGGGGAAATTGGCTGATAAATATCGTTACTGTGTTAGAGTTTCTTCTCGTGATGAACTACTTTTAATAGGCAAGGGGGTAATAGATAGAGTATGTAATTTTTTCAGAAAGAAAGGCCAGGACGAGGAAAATAGATAATTTACACATACACTAATTAAATATTGTATAAAGATGGTTTTAATTTTTTAAAATATTTTTCCTGGATTTAGGATATTTTTCGGATCAAATACCTTTTTAAGATTTCTTTGAAGAGCTATAAGATTTTCAGGCTGTTCCATGTTAATATAAGGCTTTTTTAGGAAGCCTATACCATGCTCTCCAGAAATGGTTCCTTCCAGAGATAAAATATACTGGTAAAGCTCCCTTACACCTTTATTAACTTTTTCAATCTCGTCATCATTATATAAGAAATTCACATGGAGATTTCCATCACCTGCATGGCCGAAGGTGGGAAGAGGAAGTCCTACTTTTTCTTCCAGCTTTCTCACATAAGTTACTACTTCCGGAATTAATTCTCTTTTCACCACTATGTCTTCTGAGCGTACTCTCTGGGAGTTTTCCTCAAGGGTGGTATAAAGTATTCTTCTTGCATGCCAGAGCCTTTCTCTATCCTGTTCCGAAAAGGCGGCAAAAATTTCAATTACATTCTGTTTTTCACATATTTCTGCAATCTTTTCTGTTTGTTCTATTACTTCGGATTCCGACCATCCATCTACCTCCACAAGCAGTAATGCTCCTGTCTCTTCCGGGATATTTTGTGCCTTATCCCTGACATAATCAAAACTCTTACGATCCATGAACTCAAGAGTAACAGGTAAAATTTGAGCTTTTACAATTTCACTCACTGTTTTACCTGCAGAATATTCATCAGGAAATGCAATAAGGAGAGTTTGAATCTGGGGTGGCTTTGGAATTAGTGCCACTGTAATTTCTGTAACTATACCCAGTGTTCCCTCTGACCCCACAAAAATCTGGGGCATATTGTAACCCACAACCCATTTCTTTGTTCGTCGTCCAACTCTTAGAATTTCACTATTTCCTATAACCACTTCCAGTTCCAGAACATAGTTCTTAGTAACTCCGTATTTAAAAGCCCTGGGGCCGCCTGCATTTTCGGCAATATTTCCTCCCATTGAACAATCGTCAAGACTAGCAGGGTCGGGGGGGTAAAAAAGACCGTGTCTTTCTACTTCTTTGTGCAATTCGCCGGTAATGACCCCGGGCTGAAGTGTTACATGTAAGTTGCCTTCATCTAATTCCAATATTTGCTTCATCCTGTCAAAGCTTAACATTATACCGCCATGGATGGCTAACGCACCACCTGATAAACCTGTGCCCGCACCTCTTGGTACCACAGGAATTTTATGTTCATAAGCGAATTTTACCACTTTGGCTACATCCTCGGTGGATTCAGGGTGCACTACCAAATCAGGCAGATAGGTCTCTTTAATGGTGGATTCATCTCTTGCATATGTTTCTCGATGTTCAAGAGAGTCAAATACCTTATTGTCTCCTATAAGTTTTTCAATTTCATTCCTCAAATTCATGCTGATATTTTAATGGCAGGGGCTCGATTTTGGAAACTTTATCTCCTCACAGACTTTTTTTGAAGCCATTTCAATACCCTTTAAAACCGCTTCTTGGACTGTGCTTCCTTTAAGGATTTCTGCAAATGTAGCTGCACCTAAGATATCTCCACAACCTGTAGTATCCCCTTTACATATTTTGGAAGGAGTTTTTTCGAAAATTTCTCCATTGATAGAAAATAAAGTACCCTGTTCCCCTCTTGTCACTAAAATCACCCGGGGACCAATAGCATGAATCTCCATCAATTTGTCTTTCGTGATTTTTTCACCCATTAAGAATTGGAATTCTTTAATATTCATCTGCAGATAGGAAGCAGCTTGAACGATTACTTTCCAGTTCTTTTTGTTTGAGAGCACAAATTTTCCGCTCCTTACCCCTCTTAAAAAACTGTGAAGATCAATATAAACAGGGAGGTTATACCATTCTAATTTTTTTACTTCCTCTATACTCACATCATTACGTGTTATAAAATTTATGAAAATGCCATCGGCGTTTTTCAGTAGTTTTTCGGGGATTTCTCGTACAGGAGACTGCCCTATCTCCATATATTCCTCCCTTTCTGAATCTTTGTATATTAGGGTGTTCCTGTTAATCCCCCCTTTACATTTTATATACGACGTATTTACATTCCCCAACGAGTGAAGCCATTGTGTATAACATCTATATAATGACTCTCCTATGTTCATAATGGGTATCACTTCTATCTCGGGATAAAATTTGCCCAGGACCCAAAGAGAATAACTTATACCACCCAGCTGTTTGTATTCTCTTCCTTTCCGGATGATCCTGTCCAGAACAGGAGAACCTATGACTAGAATTCTTTTATTTCGAGCGGACATAGAATTTTCCAGGTAACTGTGTTATAACCCCTTTCATCTCCATTTTTAAAAGTTTTGGTAGTAAATCGGTCACCGGGATTTGCAGTCTTTCACATAGCTCATCCAAATGTAGAGGGTTAACATAGTCCAATATATTGTAGATGCGGGTTTCATCCTCGCTCATTGATGTGATTCTTTCTTTTTCCTGTTTTGGGGTAATAAAACCGAAATCCGCTATTATATCAGCTGGAGAAGTTACAGGTTTTGCCCCTTTTTTTATCAGTTCGTTTGTCCCTTTGGATGTGGGAGATGTTATAGGACCAGGAACCACATATATCTCTTTCCCTGTTTCTATACCCCATTGGGCTGTAAGCAAGGCTCCACTTTTTGTACCTGCTTCCACTACCAGTATCCCTCTCGAGAGAGCTGCTATGATCCTATTTCTCTTGGGGAAATTTTCCTTAAGTGGAGGGGTTCCAAAGGGAAATTCGGAGATTAAAGCCCCCTTCTCTTTTATTTTTTCGAAGATATACCTGTTTTCCGGAGGATATACTATATCCAGGCCTGTTCCTAGAATCGCAAAAGTGTTCCCCTCTGCATCAATGGCACCTTTATGTGCTTGGGTATCAATACCCCTTGCTCCTCCTGAGATTATATCAAATCCAGATTTGGCGAGAGCGAAAGAAAAATCATAAGCGACCTTTTTCCCGTATATTGTGCATTTTCTGGTTCCTACAACTGCTATTGCATTAAAATTTATATACTTCTCTTTTCCTATTACAAAAAGTACAGGGGGTGAGAAATCATAATTTTTTAAGGCGTCTGGATAATGATCATCACCATACCATATTACCTGTGCCCCTAAGTCCTTTGCTTTTTCCCATTGTCTTTCAGCCTCCTCAAAATTAAAATGAGAAATAGCTTCTGCGACATTTTTGGGAACAATTTGTGTTAGATCCTGTACACTTGCTTTAAAGACCTCTTCGGGGCTTTTAAAATAGTCTACCAATTTTTTATAAAAGATAGGGCCCACGCCTTTCACAAGATAAAGTGCCAGAGCATAAAACCTCTTTGTCATAAATAAATTTTAAAGTTT
>Ga0190361_1000025_pt1 | contig 64372 bp, 65 predicted proteins | sample 48721845_MG_FD_161273 | JGI IMG/M metagenome (GOLD analysis project Ga0190361, IMG submission 161273) | Hydrothermal vent microbial mat bacterial communities from Southern Trench, Guaymas Basin, Mexico - 4872-18-4-5_MG | ecosystem: Environmental > Aquatic > Marine > Hydrothermal vents >... | reverse complement strand
AGTATTTAATGTAGGTGGCAAAAAGGATTTTATTCTTGATTTGAGAGATTTGGGGATAAAACCAGGGGTTTACATCTTAATGTTGAATACCCTTGTAGGAAAGAGGTCTATAAGGTTTGTAAAGAGATAAAAGGGGAGGATATTAGGATGGCTCCCTTTTTGAAATTTTAAGGTAACAATCCCATTTCGGATAGATTATTTTTGAGGAACGCCGATACCTTGACTAATCACTCTATCTGTTTTATTATAAATGCACTTCAAAAGAAGGGAGGTATTATTATGGCTCATAAAAAGGGAATGGGTTCAAGTAAGAATGGAAGAGATTCTATTTCGAAACGTTTAGGCGTTAAAAGATTTGAAGGCCAAATTGTAAGGGCAGGTAATATTCTTGTCAGACAAAGGGGGACGAAATTTCACCCTGGTTTCAATGTGGGTAGAGGTGGTGACGATACACTATTTGCGTTAAGAGATGGCGTAGTGAAATTCGAAAGAAGAAAAAACAGAGTTTACGTCTCTGTATATCCCTTTAATGCATAAGAAAATAATTAACCTGTTTTTTCACCAATAAGTTCCTTAAATTCCAAGGCATTTTTATACATCATCGTGTTATTAAAAAGTACGTAATTTTCAGCCTTGGATAGCATGGATAAGAGCTCCCGAAGTTCTTCTGTACTATAATCATACTTGTATCCTATTCCCCTCCCATGGAGTCTAAAATAGCAGATATCTCCGTAGAGCTGTTTATCTTTAAAAGGGTCTACAACATGGATTACATCGATTTCAGGTAAGATTTTTCTTAGAATTTCCACATCCCATCCTCTGGGTTCCCAAAGGTATATAATATTATCGTCCCTCTCTATGCTTCTGAAGAAGGCTCTGATATTATTAATATGCTCATCTAAGGGTTTAAAGGAAGCAGGAGTTTGGAAAAGGATGAACCTGGCATTAATTGCTCGGGCAAGTGCCAGTACGTTCTTATACACTTCGAAAACCTCACTTGTAGGTCTAAAATATCCATAACAGTTTTTCTTATCCATACTTATTTCCAGGCCGGCTTTTCGGTATGTGGGACTTTCCGGAGGGTGGGTAATCATCTGATTGGCCTTTACCGACCAGATAACATGGGGAGCCCTGTCTTTCCAGCTCTTCACTGTTTCAATTCTGGGTAATTTATAAAATGTCTTCTGAATTTCTATTACATCAACCTCAGAATCCAGTTTTTCCAGCCTTGCCGGGAACCCACAGACACCTACTTTAATCTCCATATTTTACGTCTAAAACCTTAAATTCAATCTCACCATTTCTGTTATTTTCTGAGACCTGAACAGCAAAATTAAGGGGCTTACCACTCTGTATGATTTCTCTCTTATCCATGGCATCAAATGCAATGGCTCTCCTCTCAATTTGCTCTTGCTTCAAGGTGAAACTGATATGCCTGTCCTTCATCACTCTAATATCATTTTTCACTGTGACATTTTTTACAACAAATACAGGCTGTGGATTCCCCATCCCAAAAGGAGAAAGTTTCCTGTATACAGAAAGAATATCTTGGTTTATGTCCGAGAGTCTTATTTCACCATCGATGTAAAGTTCAGGCTCAAAATACTCCTTTTTAAGTCTCTCTTTTGCCAGTTTATTTAGGGCTTGCCGAAAATCCTGTAGATTCTCCTTTTCCAGTCTGAGACCTGCCGCCATTTTATGACCACCAAAAGAAAGCAGATATTTTTCAAGATCCAGTAAAGCATTGAAAAGGTTAAAATTCTGTATGCTCCTTCCAGAACCTTTTCCTATACCTCCTGTAAAACTGAGAAGGATGGTAGGTCGGTTATATTGCTCCACCAGTTTGGATGCAACAATGCCTATCACTCCTTCATGCCAATCTTCAGATCCCAGCACAATAACCCAATCTTTATCGAGATCCATCCTCCTCACCATTTTTTCTGCTTCACTCAGAATTTTCCTCTCAATCCCTTGCCTTTCCTTATTCGTCCTATCCAGCTCTCTGGCAAGCTGTAATGCCTCTAATCCATCTCTTGTTGAGAGAAGTTTAAAGGCCTCAATTGCGTGGTTCAGCCTCCCTGCGGCATTAAGACGTGGTGCAAGTATAAATGATATGTGCCAAGGTTCAACCTTGCCATTCAGTCCTGTAACAGATTTAAGAGATTTTATTCCGGCTTTTTTACTCTTTTCCAGTATTTTGAGTCCAAAATGAACAAAAACTCTGTTCTCTTTAACCAGGGGAACGATATCTGCTACTGTACCTAGGGCAACAAGATCAAGGTCCCAGTACAAGTGATTAAGATTGAGCGAGAGCTTTCTATAAAGAGCCTCGAGAAGTTTGAACGCAACACCGACTCCCGCAAGGTCCTTGAATGGATAATCGTCAACTTTGGGATTGATTATAGCTGTGGCTTCTGGAAGAGTTTCTCGGGGTTCATGATGATCAGTCACTATAACGTCTATTCCGTATTTTCTGGCCATTTCAATCTCTTCTAGAGCCGTTATTCCACAATCAACTGTGATGATAAGACTGATCCCCTCCTCTTTGGCTTTTTCAATCCCCTGACTGGAAAGGCCATACCCCTCAGTAAATCTATCTGGGATGTAAGGGATGACATTTAAGCCGATACTAGTCAGGTTTCTATAAAGTAAAGAAAGTGAAGTTACACCATCTACATCGTAATCACCATGAACCATAATCTTCTGGGATTCTTTCATCGCGGTAATAATTCTTTCCACAGCCTTATCCATATCCCTCATAAGAAAAGGGTCATTAAGGTCTTCAAGTCTGGGTTCAAGAAAAGCCGGGCTTTCCTCAGGTGAAATTCCTCTTGCGGAAAGTACCTGAGCTATAGGGAGGGGTAAACCGTAAAGATTTAAATCATAAATATGTTTTCTTCTAATCCACCTCACTTCTAAAGTTTAACACCGCGTTTTTGGAGAGTCAAAGGATTTGCTTTATAATAGAGTTTATGAAAAAATTACCCATTGGGAAACTCCCTCCCGATTTTCTTCAAGAACTACTCCAAAGATTTCGATATTCCGATAAAAATATCCTGATAGGGGCTTCTTATGGTGTAGATGGCTGCGTTATCAGAACCGGTGGGGTAGAGGTTGCTCTCACCACCGATCCTATTACCTTCACAACCCAAGAACTTCCATACTATCTTATAGGGGTTAATGTGAACGATATCATGTGTATGGGTGCCCTACCTGAATATATGCTTGCTAATCTCTTCTTCCCTCCTGGAACATCTGAAGAATATGTTAGAGAAACTTTTGATAAAATAAATGAAATTGCTTCCAGATATAATCTTAAGATTGTGGGGGGGCATACGGAAATAACTTACGGGATAGATAGAACAATTGCTTCTGCTTTCATTATAGGAAGAGTTATAAAGAACATTGGGCCTGCCAATGTAGTCCCAGGTGATAGTATCGTCTTGGTCAAGGGGATAGCAATAGAGGGAACCTCTATTCTGGCCAGGGAAAAAGAAGATGAACTCCGGAAGAAGCTAAGTCCCAATATAATAGAAAGAGCAAAAAAATTTCTCTTTGACCCTGGAATTATTATTTTTAACGAAGCCAACATTGCTCTTGAAAAATTTGATATTCACAATATGCATGACCCCACCGAGGGTGGTATCTTTACTGCACTTTATGAAACTCTATTTGCGTCACAAAAGGGGGGCTTGATTTATATCGACAATATTCCTATTTATGAAGAAACCAGAGTACTATGTGAAATATTTGATGTAGATCCTTTCGGTCTTCTTGCTTCAGGATCATTGATAATAATACTTCCTGAAGATGAAGCATCAAAACTTGTAGATGAATATCGTAAAAATGGAATTGAGGCTAACATAATCGGAAAGGTCATGGAAAGGGAATATGGAATAAAATTGTTAAATAAAGGGAAAATAGAGGATTTAAAGCCTTTTGAAAGGGATGAAATAGTTAGGGTCTTAGAATGAAGAAAATATTTCTTGTCTTAGTGCCATTGATGTTGAATGCTTCACCCTGGATATTCCGTGTATCTGGTGAATCTTCTCTTTCAAAATATGGGGGGACTCTCAAGAGGAGAAGTGCATATGCCTCTGTTGCCATGAAAGCAGATTTGATAAGATTGAAAGACAGCTTGTTTCTTATGGTGGGAGGCAAAGAAGCAGTCTGGATGGGAAGAGACAAGGGACCCATACAGCTTGACCCACAACAGGCAGATTATCTACTGCAGGGCGGTGTAATAAAATATCTCACCTTTGGGAAGTATATCGGTGTAATTCTTGACCATCCCTGTTACCACCAGATAGACACACTGGTGGTCAGATCCCTGTATTGGAACAAGATTAAACTTATTTATGGCAATTATAGAACTAAGAAGCCCCTTCAATATCGAAAATTAAGATATCATATTGAAGTTGGGTCGTTCCTGAGACACAAAGATATCCCCTGGCTCACGAAGGGCCTGGACTTTCAGTTTGATATATACGCCAGAGCGGAGTATGCTTTCCTAAGAGTAGGAGAAGTAAAGATTTACACAGAATCTCAACTTTACATGGGGATATCTATGAATTATAATTTTCACCCCTCCCTGGAAATCAATCTTGGTTTTTCAATAGCTGGAGAGGAGGGGGAAGGAAGATTTTTTGTAGGAATTAGACCTATTGATAGGAAGACATTTAGGGAAGCTGAAGGTGCTCCTTACATTGGTATAAAAATTTTATATTAGGAGGGTCGAAAATGGGAAAACTATTTACTTCTGAATCTGTAACACAGGGTCATCCTGATAAGATATGTGATCAGGTTTCAGATGCGATCCTTGATGCAATACTTAAAGATGACCCAAATGGGAGAGTGGCAGTTGAAGCCCTCACCACCAGGGGAATGGTTATAGTAGCAGGTGAGATAAGTACCACCACTTATGTTGAGATACCTGCAGTTGTCCGTGAAGTAGTCAGAGAAGCAGGATATACCAGACCAGAATATGGCTTTGATTACCAATCTGTTGCTGTGATTTCCTCGATCCAGGAACAATCACAGGATATAGCCCAGGGTGTAGATGTCGGCGGCGCCGGTGACCAAGGGCTTATGTTTGGCTTTGCTGTAGATGAAACACCAGAACTTATGCCTCTTCCAATAATGCTCGCCCACAGACTTGTAAGAAGGCTTGCAGAGGTTCGGGAAGCAGGCATTCTTCCATATCTGAGACCAGACGGAAAATCTCAGGTTACTGTGGAATATGATAATGAAGGCAAGCCCGTACGGGTTGACACTGTTGTTCTCTCTGCGCAACATGACGAAGATGTAAAATTGAGTGTTCTTCAGGAAGATCTCAGGGAACTAGTGATAAAACATGTGATTCCAGAAGAACTAAGGGACCAAAATATAAAATGTTACATTAACCCTACCGGTAGATTTGTGATCGGTGGTCCCGTGGCGGATACCGGTGTTACAGGACGTAAAATTATGGTGGATACCTACGGCGGATATGCCAGACACGGTGGCGGATGTTTTTCAGGTAAAGATCCAACAAAAGTAGATAGGTCAGCGACTTATATGGCTCGTTATATTGCGAAAAATCTTGTAAAGGCAGACATTGCAAAGAAAGTAGAGGTCCAGCTGGCCTATGCAATTGGTGTGGCCGAACCTGTGGCGATATATGTGGATACCTTTGGTACTAGCGATGTCCCGGAAGAGGTGATCGTAAAAGCCATAAGAAAAAGATTCGATCTTACACCACGGGGTATCATAGATGAACTCAAATTACTGAGACCAATATATAAAAGAACAGCTTCTTATGGCCATTTTGGAAGAGAAGAGGAAGGTTTTACCTGGGAAAGAACAGATGCAGCCAAGGACTTTCTGGAGCTGATACATGGCTGATTTTAAAATAAAAGATATATCTCTGGCAGAACAAGGAAAAGAAAAAATTGAATGGGCTTCATCCAGGATGAAGGTTCTCTCTCTTTTGAGAGAGAGAGGTAAAAAGAAGAAGCCCTTTAATGGTATAACCATAGCAGCCTGCCTGCATGTTACATCTGAAACTGCAAATCTGATGATAGCTCTGAAAGAGTCTGGCGCGGAGGTATATCTTGCTCCTTCCAACCCCCTGTCCACACAGGATGACGTTGCCGCAGCACTAGTTAAGTTTTATGAAATACCGGTATTTGCAATTAAGGGAGAAAATAGACAAAGTTATTATGAAAATCTCAGGGAAGTGGCTTCAAGGAAACCGCATATAACACTGGATGATGGCGGTGATCTTACTGCATATATCCACGAAAATAGACTATTTGATGGGATTCTTGGTGGGACAGAAGAGACAACGACAGGTGTCATAAGATTCAGAGCCATGGAAAAGGATATAGCACTCAAATATCCAATAATTGCTGTTAATGATTCTCGGACTAAATATCTCTTCGATAACAGATACGGCACAGGTCAATCCACCATTGACGGAATTTTAAGAGCAACAAATATACTGATTGCAGGATTGAGATTTGTGGTAGCAGGATATGGCTGGTGTGGAAGAGGGATTGCAATGCGCGCCAGAGGTATGGGGGCGAATGTAATAATAACTGAAGTTGACCCTATTAGGGCCTTGGAAGCACGCATGGATGGTTTTGAAGTACTCCCTATGGAGGAAGCTGCAAGGATTGGGGATGTATTCGTTACAGCTACGGGCTGTAAGAATGTAATAGATGAAAAACATTTTTATCTTTTAAAAAATGGTGCTATACTCGCCAATTCTGGACATTTCGACGTTGAAATCAATGTGAGAAAACTGAGGGAAATAGCAGTTTCTCATAAAAAAATACGTGATAATGTAGAAGAATTTACCCTCGAGAATGATAAAAAAATTTATCTTCTGGCAGAGGGTAGACTTGTAAACCTAGGCGCTGCTGAGGGACATCCTCCAGAGGTTATGGACTTATCTTTTGCAAACCAGTACCTTGCTGCAAAATTTATCCTCGAAAACAGGGAAAAGCTTGAAAATCGGGTATATGTGCTTCCTCCTGAGATCGACGAAGAGATTGCAAAATTAAAACTGAAATCTCTTGGTATCACCATAGATGAACTCTCAGATGAACAGATCAGATACCTTAGAAGCTGGAGAGAAGGTACCTAAAGCAAGTTTGACTTTGTATATTGGATATCATAGAATTTAAGCCAACAAGGAGGTAACATGGTTCCTCTTTTGTTATCAATTTTGTTCAGCCTGGAGCCTGTCAGAAATGTAAGGGCCTTTGACACCCCCGATGACGGGGGTGGAAGCATTACAGTAACCTGGGAGATTCCAGAATCTGATACCTTCATCACCAGAATAGAGATATTTAGAATGGAAGGCAGTACGGAAGCCACTCCCGAGCTGGTCGGCTACTTCTTGAGGCCTCAGACTCAATTTGTGGATAATACTGTAGAGGATGGTATCCCCTATTACTATTTTGTAAGAATAAGAAGTGACTCGGTTTATGTCGACTCCAAAATAACTACAACACCAGCCATAAGTAAAGCTCAATGGTTCAGTGGTAGGAGATTACCTGCATTGATTATCCTTGTCCTATATTTTGGTTTTCTCATGTTTTACATCTTCAAGGCAAAGACTGGGGGAAGTCTATTTATACGGAAGATTGCGGGACTTGAAGCAATTGATGAAGCGGTGGGTAGATCAACGGAGATGGGACGACCAATACTGTATATTCTGGGTCTTGGTTTCATCAGTGATATTCCTACTGTAGCCTCTCTTGCAATATTAAAGAGGGTATCCAAAAAGGCGGCAGAATACGAGGCAGAGGTTATAGTTCCATGTTTTGACCCCATCGTGATGGTGGCTGCACAGGAAACTGTTAAAGAGGGCTATCTAGAGGCAGGAAGACCCGACCTTTACAATGAAGGTCAAGTATTCTATTTAACCTCAGACCAATTTGGATATGCAGCGGGGGTTGATGGTATAATGCTTAGACAAAGACCCGGAGCTGTATTTCTACAGGGTTTATTCTTTGCTGAATCACTTATTCTTGCTGAAACTGGACATTCAATTGGAGCTATTCAAATTTCAGGTACAACTGCTGTTACACAGTTACCATTCTTTATTGCCGCCACAGACTATACCCTGATTGGGGAGGAGATGTATGCAGCAAGTGCTTATCTTTCCAAAGACCCACTGGCACTCGGAACTATAAAAGGAGAAGATATCGCTAAAATGGTACTCGTGGTACTCATTCTCATAGGAACCTTAATGGAAACCTTGGGTATTCACTGGTTAAGCAATTTCTTTGCACTATTTTAAGGAGGATAAAAAATGAAAAGAGAAATCCCTCTCGCAATAACTTTTATATCCGGATTCCTCTTAATTGTTGCGCTTTTTATTCCCCATAAACCATTCGGGACCCTTCAAGAAACATTTAATGACTGGTACATCATAGTATCAGGATTCACAATGATTCTTGGTATTGATAGTCTACTTCTGCACAACTGGAACAAAGTTAAAAGAAGAAAGAGTGACTGGCCATATGCTCTGGCACTGATCATGAGTTTCTTTCTCACCTTCCTTTGGGGTCTATATTCTATTGTTTACGAACCAACCCATAATCCTTTTGCTCCCACAGCTTCCTTCTTGAAATATTTCTATAAATCTATTTTCGTACCTCTTCAAGCAACAATGTTCGCACTTCTCGCATTCTTCATAGCCAGCGCAGCTTACAGAGCTTTCAGGGCACGGGAAATTAACTCCACCCTCCTCTTATTTTCTGCTGCTCTTGTGATGCTTGGAAGAGTTCCGGAAGGCGAGCAAGCTGCTCCTTATGTATTTGGTATCATCTTTCTTCTCTTTGCAGTCTACTTCTTTATCGAGGCTTCACTTCTCACCGCTGGTTTTCTCAAATATCTTTATATAGCGTTAGGTGTGCTTCTTCTTGCAGCAATATATCCTGTGGGTAAACTGCTTCTGGCATATCTTCCTAAAATTGCCGACTGGATCATGAATATCCCTCAGCTTGCTGCTAAAAGAGGAATCCTCATTGGTGTGGCTTTAGGTGGAATCGCAATGTCCCTGAGAATCATTGTGGGCATTGAGAGAACCTATCTCAAGTAGGAGGCTGAATATGAGGGAATTTTTTGAAAAATTAGGAAAGATTGATAGAAGGATCATTTATCTTATAGTGGCCATAGGTGTTATTACTCCAATACTTTTTAAAGCGAGGCTGCCTATAAAACCTCTGCCTGAGGTGAGGCAGGCATTCGATTACATAGAATCTCTTCCTGAAAGTTCTGCAGTCCTCATTTCTATAGATTACGATGCATCCAGCATGCCAGAGCTGCAGCCTATGCTTTACGCCCTTCTCAGACATGTCTTCCGTAAAAACCTCAGGGTCATCATGCTGGGACACTGGCCACTTGGAGTTCCTCTTGGCCAAATCGCGCTTGAAGACGTGGCCAAGGAAATGGGCAAAAAATATGGAGTAGATTACTGTTTTCTTGGTTATCGACCAGGAATAGCTGCTGTGATGTTGAACCTTGGAAAGGAGATCAGATCTGTATTCGCTTCAGATTATAAATACACTCCTCTGGACTCTCTGCCCATGATGAGAAACATACACAATTACAATGACATAGCCCTTCTCATTGGTCTAGAAGCTGGCTCTGTCGGTGATTTCTGGGTTCAGTTTGCTCAGGCAAGATTCAATCAAAAAATCATACTCGGTTCTACTGCAGTAATTACCCCTGACATATATCCATATCTTCAGGCAGGGCAGATTGTTGGGCTTATAGGTGGTTTAAGAGGTGCAGCAGACTATGAAACCCTAGTGAACACACCGGGACCGGCAAGTATTGGAATGTATTCACAGACTGTGGTCCACATCCTTGTTGTCGCTCTTATAATTCTTGGGAATGTTGGCTATTTTGTTTTAAGGAGGAGGAAGTAAAATGACTTCAGTATTCTGGACCTGGGTGGCTGCATTTTTCACTCTTTCAATATTGAGCTTTCTATATAAAGATAATCCTTTTTATAAATTTGCAGAACATATTTATGTGGGAAGTTCTGCTGCTTTCTATGTTTTACAGTTATGGGTATTTGATGTTTATCCAAAACTCGTGGGTGGTTTTCAATACAAAGTCGGAATTGAAAAATGGATCCTCATTATCCCCGCTTTTCTCTCTGTGCTGATGCTCACAAGATTCATTAAGCCCATTTCATGGCTCTCAAGATGGGCAATAGCCTTTACCGTCGGAATGGCTGCTGGACTTGGTGTTACTGGGCTTCTCCAGGGATTTCTGGTTCCGCAAGTTAAAGCAACTTTCCTGCCTTTTTATGTACCCGGTACCAGTTTTTGGAATAGTTTCTACCTATCCGTTAATAATATCCTGATCGTACTCGGAACAGTTGCTACTATTTTTTATTTCTACTTCTCCAGGGAGCACAAGGGTGCACTAGGCACTATATCAAGAGCTGGGATTACTTTTATAATGATTGCCTTCGGTGCTTCCTTCGGCTACACGGTGATGGCCCGTGTTTCGCTTCTCATTGGAAGAATGTATTTTCTGATCCACGACTGGCTACATTTAGCTTAGAGGTGGTTCTTTTTGAAGCTTGTGAGCAAAGCTAAAATTTTGCCTTTTGCCATCACTTTAACAATTGTAGGTCTTGACCAATTAACTAAGTTTCTTGTTAAGAAATATCTTGTGTATGGATACTCGTACAGTCTAATAGGTGAGGTCCTTAAACTTACTTATGTGAAAAATCCAAATACTTTATTCAGCATCTCACTAGGTCCCAATTTCCCCTATACCATCCTGGGATTCGTATTGATAGCCGTCCTGGTGGTTCTTATTTTACATGAAAACAAACTGAGTCACAGCTTGATTTACGGACTCCTTTTAGGTGGCGCAGCAGGAAATATTATAGACAGATTAAGAATGGGGGAAGTGGTAGATTTTATAGATGTGGGTATCTCACCTACCCTTAGATGGCCGGTATTTAACCTGGCTGATTCAGCGATTACCATTGGACTCATAATTTACTTTATAATTGTTTTAAAAGGTGTTAAAAAGGGGGAAATAAATGATTAATTCATTGATTTTCTTAATAGTGGGCTATACTTCTATGTTTGCATTTTCTGGTTCAGGAGACATACGCCGTTCACTATTTAATCCCTTGCAACTTGAACGCCAGGGGAAATTAACCCTTTATTTTTCCGGTGGATTCACACGAGCCAGTGAAAACAGATACCAATACGTTTATGATTCTTATGATAATACTGTGGGCAAGATCACTGTTTATTCTCATACCAAGTTTTATACTGACCTACCAGATTTTCTCACCACGTATAGAACTGGGAAAAGGGTGTTCGGTTACCTTGGAAGTATAAAATTTGCAGATTTAAATTACATCTTTCGCCGAAAATCCCGCGATCCCAACTATGTGGTCAGAGAAGACTCAGTTTTAGAGCAGACTGGAACTATCAGGTTTTACAAAGTAGGTGCCGGAAGCCAAATAAATCTTTTTACTCTTCTTCTGGGTATTGTGTATGCCCATGGATCCCAAGATTCCCTGACTTTTAATGGATTTATGCCAGAAGTAGGAGCTGGCTTTTTTACTCCAAATATCGACATAATACTACATATTTATCCAGGTGCCAATCTCCAAGGAGATGTAGATAAAAAATTACCCCCAGTGGTACATGGAGACCTCACACTAAAAGCACCCTCTAAACAGCTGGACAGGGTTACAATCTCACTTACGTACGAAAACTGGGAAAAATCATATTCTTACTACCATAATACAATAGGAGGAATGATTTCGTTATACCATACATTTCAGGATGTTACCACATTAGGGGTGGGTGGTTCTATAACTACATCCTATGTAGATGGAGAGACATATATTCCTACTTACACGCTGTATGTGTCCCATAGATTGAATCTTATGGAAGTAGGCTCTTTTATCAATTATACACCTTTTAGTTACAACAAATCTGAAAAAATCGAAGAATCAAAATTAAGTATTAATCTTTTTATAAAAATGAATCTTTAAGGGGGGATAAAAATGGCCGAAAGGATTGTAAAAGCACCTCGAGGAACAAAATTAACTTGCAAAAGCTGGCAAACTGAAGCTGCAATGAGAATGCTTATGAATAATCTAGATCCTGATGTGGCCAAAGACCCTGCCCATCTTATTGTCTATGGTGGAACAGGTAAAGCGGCTAGAAATTGGGAAGCTTTTGAAGCAATTGTTGAGACATTAAAAGAGCTGGAAAACGACGAAACATTGTTGGTTCAATCCGGGAAACCTGTGGGTGTATTTAAGACCCATGAATGGGCACCAAGGGTCTTGATAGCTAATTCCAATCTAGTTCCCAAATGGGCAACATGGGAATACTTTAGGGAGCTCGAGGAAAGAGGACTTATAATGTACGGCCAGATGACCGCAGGAAGCTGGATTTATATAGGAACTCAAGGTATATTGCAGGGTACATATGAAACCTTCTATGCTGCCGCCCGCAAACATTTTGGTGGAACTTTGAAGGGCAAAATAATTCTCACTGCGGGACTTGGAGAGATGGGTGGAGCCCAACCTCTGGCAGCCACCTTGAATGACGGTATTATGATCGCAGTTGAAGTCAATCCATGGGCTATAGAAAGACGAATTAAAACTGGCTATCTTGATACCTGGACAGATGACATTGATAAGGCCCTCAAAATGGCAGACGAGGCCAGAAAGAAAGGAGAACCACTCTCCATTGGACTTCTGGGTAATGCTGCAGAAGTCCATCCAGAGCTGGTAAAAAGAGGATTCATACCGGACGTGTTGACAGATCAGGTTGCGGCTCATGATCCACTGAACGGCTACATTCCAAAAGGGCTGCCAGTGGAAGAAGCAGATGAGTTAAGGAAAAAAGACCCTGACGAGTATCTCAAACGGGTTGGAGAATCTGTGGTGCTGCATGTTGAAGCAATGCTTGAAATGCAAAAAGAGGGCGCAGTAGCCTTTGAGTATGGTAATAACTTAAGAAGGTTGGCCTATGACAATGGCGTCAAAGACGCATTTAATATTCAGGGTTATGTTCCTGCTTTTATAAGGGACCTATTTGCAGAGGGGAAAGGCCCATTCCGTTGGGTTGCTCTTTCAGGAAATCCAGAGGATATCTTTAAAACTGACAGGAAGGTACTGGAACTTTTCCCATATGATGATCATTTGAGAAAATGGATTGAACTCGCTCAGAAAAAGGTCAAATGGCAGGGATTACCAGCAAGAATATGCTGGCTGGGGCAGGGAGAACGGGCCGAGTTTGGGCTTGCCATTAATGAAATGGTCAAAAGGGGAGAACTGGATGCACCCATTGTAATAGGTCGAGACCATCATGATACAGGCTCTGTAGCTTCACCTTACAGGGAAACTGAAGCCATGAAAGATGGCTCTGACGCCGTTGCAGACTGGCCAATTCTTAATGCAATGCTCAATGTTGCTTCAGGCGCTACCTGGGTATCATTCCATCACGGAGGTGGAGTTGGTATTGGATATTCTCTCCATGCAGGTATGGTTATAGTGGCAGATGGGAAGGAAGAAACTCAGAGGAAGCTCGAGAGGGTGCTAACCAATGATCCTGGTATCGGCGTCGTGAGACATGTAGATGCCGGCTATGAGATCGCTGTTGAAACAGCAAAAAAACATGGGCTCAAAGTACCCATGCTAAAAAAGGAGAGATAGCATGGAAGAAGAATTAAATAAGATCTTGGATAAGATAGCATTCCATATCCACAGTGCCTCAGGGTGGATAAAACTCCTGGGAATCCTCAGTATCATTGGCGGTATAACCACTGCTTTAAGTGTAGTTGGAATTGTGGTGGCATGGATTCCTATCTGGATGGGGGTTATTCTTCTTCAGGTTGCATCTAAAACGGAAGAATATAAAATTACTAAGGAACCGGAAGTTCTCGAAGAGGCCATGAGTAAATTAAAAACCTATTTTGTACTACAGGGAGTCGTTGCTCTCGTAGGAATTATTGCTACAGTAATTGGCCTTATCATTGCTCTCACGTCGGGCCTATATTTAAGTAACTTCTTTGGGGGAATGAGCCACTACTAAAACAGCTTTAATTGAAAGGCCATAAAGAGTAGTTTATAATAATGCGCAGGAGGTGAAAGATAATGAAAAAGGGAATTCATCCAGTTTATTATGAAAATGCGGTGATTAAATGTGCCTGCGGTAATGAGATTGTCACAGGCTCTACAAAGAAAGAAATGAAAGTAGAGATTTGCTCTAAATGTCATCCTTTCTATACAGGGCAGACAAAACGGCTTGTTGTTGACGCAGGCGGTCAAGTTGAGAAGTTCAAGAAAAAATATGGATGGGAAGAAAATGAGTAAAAAAACAAATCTATTATTGCTTTCCATCCTATTTTTAATAATATCATCGTGTGCAGTAAGAAAAACTGGAAGGCAAACAGAGGTTATTAAGATAGAGCCGGAAGAAACCCTGAAAGTGGATACGATAAAGGTGGAGAAAGATACTCTTCCAGTCACCATTGAGGACACCACCAAGAAATCTACAGAACCGGAATTTACATTTGCTCCTCAAAAGGAGGAAGAGAAAAAGCGCATATTTGGGTATAGAGTTCAGATCTTCGCATTTTCTGAGAGAGAAAGGGCTGAAGCTGCAAAAGAAGAAGCACAACTCATTCTTGACCAACCTGTTTATGTAGAATATGTCCCGGGATTTGATGGAGAATACAAGGTAAGGGTCGGGGATTTTGTCTCAAGGGATGAGGCAATTAAATACAGAGATTATCTGCGCAGGAAAGGCTATCCAGACGCATTTATTGTAGAGACGTATATCACTGTCCATTGATTTGGTATCTGGCTTCCACGAATAGAGACAAGCTAAAGGAATTTCAGGACATATTAAATCCATATGGTGTAGAATTAAAATTTCCGTTATATGAGAATATATTGTTCGATATTTCTGAAACAGGAAAAACGTTAAGGGAAAATTCCCTAATCAAGGCAGAGTATCTCTATAAAATTGTAAAAAAACCTGTGATATCTGATGATACAGGATTATTTGTGGATCACCTTGATGGTACCCCAGGAATTTTTTCCAGCAGATTTGCCGGAGAAAAATCTTCGTATCTTGAAAACAGAAAAAAATTGCTCAGATTGCTGGAGGGTGTTCCCTTTCACAAGAGAGCTGCGAAATTTAAAACAGTAATCTGTTTGTACATGGGTAATGAAATCCAATTCTTTGAAGGGCAGGTACATGGCTTTATCACCTCTGAGGAAAGGGGGGATTCCGGATTTGGATACGACCCCATTTTTCTCTATCCTCCTCTAGGCAAGACCTTCGGTGAGATACCTTTACATTTGAAGAACAGAATATCTCACAGAGGTAAGGCCATCAGGGCGCTGCTCGATTTTCTAAAAAAATCCCATGGAAAAGGTAATATTTTTTGATAGAGACGGTACCCTCATCGAGGACAAACACTATCTTTCCTCTCCTCTCTATATAAGATTCAAGAAAGGTGTTTTAAAGACCCTTAAGGCTTTACAAGATAGAGGATATAAATTTTTTATAGTTTCCAATCAATCTGGAATAAAAAGAGGATTTTTTTCATATAGAAGAGCGGAGAGGATAATGCGAGAACTTGCCAGCAGATTAAAAGCCGAAAAGATTTTGATAGAGGGAATCTATTTCTGTCCACATCATCCTGGAGAAAGGTGTCCCTGCAGAAAACCGAAAACATTTCTATTGAAAAAAATTAAAAAAACATATCCGGAGCTAGATTTTTCAAGATCTTATTTTGTTGGTGATAAAAAAGAGGACATCGAAACGGGAAAAAGATATGGTATTAAAACAATTCTTCTTTCTCCCGATTGTAATGAAAAGTTTGAAGCGGACTTCTGCATAAAGTCCTTCTCAGAACTATTGCATATTATTGGGGATTAAATGAACATCAGAAAAATTGCCCTTCATGTTATCATAAGAGTCCTGGAAGAAGGTGCATGGTTAAATAAAATACTGACTCATTTCCTTTTCAAGATTCAGGATGCAAGGGATAGAGCTCTTCTCACTGAACTTCTCTATGGCACGGTGAAGCAGAAACTGCGCCTTGACTGGACCATCAGCAAATTCCTCAAGAAATACTACATCGAGGAATTACCCCCTTCCATTAGGAATATTTTAAGACTTGGGACGTACGAAGTCCTTTTTCTTAACATTCCCCCTTACGCTACTGTCAACGAATACGTGAAGTTAGCAAAAAAGGTGGGACACCGGGGAACTGCCGCTCTCGTTAATGCTCTGTTAAGAAAAATTTCTTCAGAAAGACCTGAACCTCAAGAGCCATGGATCAAATATTCTCATCCTCAATGGCTCTATGAGCGATGGAAACAGAGGATGGGAGAAGAAGAATGTATCAGACTGATGGAATATAACAATTCTCCACACATAATATTTATCAGAATCAACACGTTAAAAGTTACACCATCTGATTTCGAAAAAGAACTCAAAAAAAGCGGCGTTAATTTTGAAAGGCTCTACTTTCCGGAAACACTGAGAATAGAAACTCCCCCCCAGTTTCTACCCATAGATGAATCCTCATACTTGGTTCAGGATCTTTCCACTCAGATCGCCATACATTATCTCAATCCTGAACCTCATTCTACAATTTTGGACATGACAGCGGCACCGGGTGTAAAAACAACACATATTTCACAATTAACATCTGATACGGCCTGGATCGTGGCTGTTGAGAAAAATAAAGGCAGGTCCAGACTAATCAAGGAGCTGGGAAGGAGAATGGGTATTAAAAATATAGATATAGTTGTTGGAGATTCTGCATATATACCCTTCAAACACCGATTTCAATTTATACTTCTTGATGCCCCTTGTACAGGACTCGGTACATTACGACGGAAGCCAGAAATAAAATGGAGAATTAAAGAAGATGACATACACAGAATGAGCGCTTTACAGAAGAAACTACTTGAAAACGCTGCCCGACTAGTTAAAAGAGGAGGCTTTATTCTTTATTCTACCTGTACAATTGAACCTGAAGAGAACGAAGAAAATATAAAGTATTTTCTTACCAACTTTACCGACTTCAAACTGGTTACGGAAAAAAATATTCCAGAAAATTTCGTTAAAAATGGATTTCTTTTCATTGAAGGGATAAAATATAACTGTGATTACTTTTTTGGGGCAAAACTCCAGAAAGTGAGGTGAAATATGAAGATATATATCTCCATTGATATGGAAGGTTTATGGGGTCTTTCCTCCTGGAGTGAGGATAAACAGGACATAAAAAGGGCCATAACGAGGGAACTAAAGGTGGTACTTGGTGCCCTTGAAAAATCCACAAGGGGGAAATTAAATGTCCTGGTTGCCGATTCTCACTCATATGGAGAAAATCTTATTATGGAGGAGTTACCTGATTATGTGGAGGTCATTAGAGGATATCCTCGAAAATTTTACATGATGCACGGGCTGGATGAAACTTTTGATGCCTGCATGTTTATAGGATATCATGCCCCCTGTGGTCTAACTCCAGGTCAGATGGATCATACCTATTCTTCCTCTAGCATTTTCAAAATCGAGATAAACGGTAGAAGTGTGGGAGAGTCTGAAATCAATGCTCTTCTTGCCGGTCATTTCAATGTTCCTGTCATATTAATATCCGGTGACAATCAACTTTTTAACTTTTCGAAAAAAAATTTTCCAAAAACTCAGTTTGTAATCACAAAATATGCCATTTCAAAATTTGCTGCTAGAATGAGACCATGGAAAGAAGTGGTAGAGGAATATAAAATAAAAGTCCGGAAAGCGGTGGAAAATATTGAAAAAATCTCTCCTATAAAGTGGGAACCCCCCTATACTGTGGAAATAGAACTACTGGACACCTCAAAAGCTTATACAGCCTCCATAATTCCCGGAGCAGCTCTTGTAGATGGAAGAAAGGTCAGCTTCTCCTCCAGTGATTTCAAGGATATTTACAGGTTTATAATGAGCACCTCTCTCATAGCATGGGCAGCAAGAAAGAGCTAAAATATACTCTGGAAACAGATGTAAGATATATTAAAGGTGTCGGTCCAAAAAGAGCAGGACTTCTAAGAAAACTGAGAATTAACACCATTGAAGATCTCTTCTATTTAGCACCAAGAAGGTATGAAGATAGACGAAACATTATTCCCATTAAAGACATTAAACCAGAAATTTACGCAACAGTAAGAGGTTTTGTCAGTCTAAAGGGAGCAAGAAAAATTTTTGGTAAGAATGGCTCAGCTATTGTAATAGAAGATGGCACAGGTTGGATTGAAATCTGCTGGACCATTCCTGAAATTGTAAAACAATTTTCTCTAGGTGATGAAGTGATAGTCACAGGGAAGGTAACACTTGATAAGCTCTACAATAAACCGATTTTTGTTCATCCAGAATATGCAATAATTGGGAAAAAGGGGAAAAAGGAACTAGTTGCCGGTTCTATAGTACCTATATATCCCCAAACCGAAGGCTTAGACACTCGTTTTCTCAGAAGAATAATTCACGAAGCTATTGAAGAACCCTCTATACACATTCCAGAGACTTTACCGGAGGCTATTAGAGAGAAATATAAACTTTACAGTAGGGCCACCGCCATAAAGAAGCTACATTTCCCCGACAATCTTGATGAGGCCAAAAGGGCTCGTGATACTCTGGCTTTTGAAGAACTCTTTTATTTTTTCCTCACTTTGGGAAAACAGAAAAAGGAAATCACCGGGAAGAGTGTCCCACTTTTTAAAAAAGGAACTCTTACAGAGCATTTTTTACGTACACTCCCCTTTGATCTCACCTCTTCACAAAAGAAAGTTATAAAAGAAATCGAATATGACATGGCAAAGGAAGAACCCATGCAAAGATTGCTTCAGGGGGATGTAGGCTCGGGTAAAACTGTTGTTGCAGTTTATGCAATGCTTTTGGCAGTAGAAAATGGTTTTCAGGCTGCTTTGATGGCTCCTACAGAGACCCTAGCTGAACAACATTATATCGTAATATCTGACGTTTTGTCCTCACTCAGTGTATCTGTAGGTCTTTTGGTTGGTGGAATGAAGAAATCAGAGAAAGAGAGTATTGCCAATGCAATCTGTTCAGGTGAAATGCAAATAATTATTGGAACACATGCACTAATTCAGGAATCTGTGAAGTTTAAAAACCTGGCTTTTGCTGTTGTGGACGAGCAGCATAGATTTGGCGTAATACAACGCTCTAAACTGATGGCTAAAGGTAATAACCTAACTCCTCACTTCCTGGTAATGACAGCTACACCTATCCCTCGTACTCTTGCTCTCACACTCTATGGAGATCTTGATCTTAGTATCTTAGACGAAAAGCCTGCAGGGAGGCAACCCGTGCTTACAGCAGTCAGAAAGGAATCGAAGAGAGATATCATATACAACTGGGTATTTGATCAAGTTAAGAAAGGTAACCAGGCTTATGTAATAGCCCCTTTGATAGAAAAATCCGAAAAAATCGAGGTTAAAGCCTGCGAAGAAGTATACGAATACCTTCTTTCAAGGACACCTAAGGATTTGAACATAGCCATGCTTCATGGTCGTATGCCCAGAGAAGAAAGAAGAAGTATTATGCAAAACTTCAGAAAAGGTGAAATACACATTCTTGTTTCTACTACCGTGATCGAGGTGGGTATAGATGTTCCAAATGCAACTATAATGGTGATCGAGCACGCAGAAAGATTTGGGCTTGCTCAACTTCACCAGCTGAGAGGACGAATAGGCCGCGGCTCCAAAAAATCGTATTGTATTTTAATAACTTCTGATAAATTGACAGAAGATGCAAAACAAAGACTTAATGCCATGGTAAAAAGTAATGATGGATTTTATCTTTCAGAGGTAGATTTGAGACTCCGTGGACCCGGTGAATTTATGGGGACAAGGCAACATGGACTACCACAATTCAGAATTGCTGATATTTTGAGGGATCAACAGCTTATTGAAAAGGCCCGTTCTGAAGCCTTTTATATACTTGAGAACCACCCCGAATTTTTGAATATACCCGAAGTATCAGCACATATTAAAAAAATCAAGAAGGAGGATATCATATATGTTGGGTAGGTTAAGAGCTTTTGTAGTGCTTTTTTTGTTCCTCACAATTACATGTAAGGCTCCTGAAGAAATACCAAGAGGGGGAGAAAACCAAATTATACTTGTCTGTGATGATGCTCTCGAAGAAGCGGAATACTTTAATAGTATTGTGAATGATACCTTCCATACTCCCCATAGGGATCCTCTTTTCCACATAGATTACGTTGCACATGAACAGTTTATCTCATATGCTGGATTTAAAAACGTGCTAATTTTTTCATTCCCCGAATCTCCCAATTACACTTTTTTCAAAAGAATCTTTGGTAACGTAAAAGAGGGAGTATATAAGGCTAAGAATGTCTTTAGAAGGGGGGACTTTGTAGTTGGTGTCCTTGCTCCTAAAAAACAGGTACTTAAAAAATATGTGGAGGATTATAGTCCCGTGCTTAAAGAATTGTTTCTGGAAAGATATTTTCATTTTTTGAGAATGAAAGCTTATTTTACGGGTAGAGATAAAAAGAAAGAAAAAGAAATACGAAAACGTTATGGAATTTCACTTAAATTACCTGAAGGTTGGCAATACTGGAAAACCGAAAATAACTTTCTTTCTCTTGTGAAGCATTATCCAGATAGATTCATCTTTATATACACATCCAGTGCAAAACCTAATTTAATGCCCCAAAATATTCTGGACATTCGTGATTCACTTGCGGAAATTTATTATGAGGGCGATAAAGTGATCAGGTCTCAGATTAAAATTGATACCCTGGAATTCCTCAACGAAAATGCCCTCCGCATTATTGGACCATGGGCCAATGATACACTGGTCATTGGCGGCGGTTTCATATCTATAGCTTTTAACCACAATGGAAAATTCTATCTTCTTGATGGTGGTATCTTTGCACCTGAAAGAAAAGAAAAACTGGAATATCTGTTGCGGGCACAGATTATTTTCTCCACCATAAAATTGGAGTAAAAGATGGATCTTGAAAAAGTACTCGAAGAGAATGGGGTTATACTCAAGGGCCATTTCCTGCTAACCAGTGGCCTTCATTCTGATATCTATTTTGAAAAGTTTCGCCTTCTGGAAAAGCCTTATCTAGTACGCTCTCTAATTATGCAGGTGAAACAAAAATTAAATAAACTTAACTTCAATGTGGTAATCGGTCCTCTTACCGGTGGTGCTCTTGTGGCATTTGCAGTAGGAGAAGTTTTGCAAAAACTGGCCTTTTACGCTGAAAAAACCGATGAAGGGTTTGTTTTAGGTAGAGGCTTCCAGCTGAAAGATTCAGACAGAGTGCTTGTGGTAGACGATATACTCACTACCGGTGGTTCTCTGGAGAAGGTGAAGAACTTGATACTTTCTCATGGAGCAGCTGTAGTAGGATATTTTGTGTTAATAGATCGAAGGCCTCAGGATAGAGAACTGAATTTTCCAATTCTTTCATTGGTCAGAAAAAAAGCCAAGGTGTATACACCTGAAGACTGTCCTTTATGTAAACAGGGTATTCCACTTGTACGGAGAGGAAGTAAATAGATTATTTTTCGGCAAAAACACCGAAGCTGCGGAACTTTGCCATTCTCTGCTTTTTCAACTCCTCGGGGCTAAGTCTGAGCAAAGATTTTAAGTGTTTCAAAAGAGCAACTTTGAGGTTCTCAACTGCAACATGAGGATCCCAGTGTGCACCTCCCGGGGGTTCCTCAACAATTTCATCAATGATTCCAAATTCGAAAAGGTCTTCTGCAGTCAATTTCAAAGCCTCTGCAGCTTCAGAGGCCCGCGTAGAGTCCCTCCATAAAATGGAAGCACATCCTTCAGGTGAAATTACTGAGTAAATTGAATATCTCAAAGCAAGGACTACATTTGCCACAGCGATTGCCAATGCTCCTCCTGATCCTCCTTCTCCTATAATAGCAGTGATGACAGGAACCCTCAACTTGAGCATAAGTTTAATACTTTCTGCTATTGCCTGAGCCTGACCTCTTTCTTCCGCACCAATTCCGGGAAAAGCACCAGGGGTATCCACTAGGGTTATGACGGGTATCCTAAATTTATCCGCCAGTCTCATAATACGCATAGCCTTTCGGTATCCTTCTGGATGTGGCATTCCAAAATTCCTCCATATCTTCTCTTTTGTATCTCTACCCTTTTCTTCAGCAATTATAGCTACTTTATAATCATCGATAAAACCCAAACCTGTAATGATGGAAGGATCATCTCTGAAATTTCTGTCGCCATGCAATTCGATGAAATCTTGAACCATTCCTTTTATATAGTCCACTGCATGAGGACGGTCTGGATGCCTTGCAAGTTGTACTTTCTGCCATCTATTGAGATTCTTATAAATCTTCTCTTTCAATTCTCGTGCCCTTCTTTCAAGATTTGCTATTTCCTCTTCCAGCTGCGAATCTTCTCCGAGCATTTTTTTTAATTCCTGGATTTTTTTATCAATCTCGTAAATGGGTTTTTCAAAATCCAGAATTTTCATTTGCTCCTAACCTCCACCACGAAAGAATGGACAGGCGATAGACCATCTCTTCTGTAGCTCCCATTGTAAACCAAAAAGAAATTGTTCTTTACTCTTAATTTTAAAACCCCCTCGAAGACTCTGGGATCATCTCCAACAAAAATACCTCCTCCAATTGAAAACAATCTATGAGGGGTATATGAAGCTCCTATCCTGTGAGTCACACCAAATCCGTTCATGATATTTCTATTATCTTGTCTCACAACTTTAGAATAAGAATATGAGAGCAAAATATCCCTTATGGGGAAGTAGAAAGTAGTATTAATTTTAATAGGAAGAGGGAATTTTTCTTCCACTCCAGTATCAAAAGATAAATTATCCACATGAGCTGACAGAACAAGATGACCGAGATAAGACGGTCTGTAAAGAAATCCAAAAGAACCTAAAAAAGATTCCACCTTATCGTTAATCACTTCAAAACGAAAATAGGATGCTCTAACACCGAAGGACAACTCTTTATCTATATCTATTCTCTTGCCCGCATAGATAATATATGCAGTAGGATTATATCTTAAGTTCAACTGATCATCGGGGATATCTGGTTTATATTCCATTTCCCCAAAGTCATAATATCTAAAACCTACAACTCCCTTTTCGTAGAAAAATGCAAGTTCGTGAATTTTTGAGTATCCATCCCATAGAGATGAGGAAAATAATACATGGATACCATTCTCATATGAAGATGGATTCCCCGTATTCAAATAATTCAACAAGGTCAATTCAGAGAATGGTGAAACCTCGAGAAAAGAATAGCCCTTGCTAGAAATAATAGCCAGAAAAAGCAGAAAAGACTGCATTAGAATTCCTCCATTGTTAAGCCGAGCCTCTCGGAAATTTCCTTTAATTCTGTCTTGTTTTTAAATTTAATTACCACTTGTCCTCCTCCTCTCTTGCCGACTTTTATGTAAACTGGCTGTTGTAAATATTCAGATTTAACTTTTAAGGGCGTGACTTTACTTTTTTGACCCATTTGCTTTAATCTTTTAATAACATTCTCTGTCTCCCGTACACTTAATTGTTTCTTAACTATTATACTAGCGACCTTTTTCTGATCCTCAGGACTCAGAGTAATTAGAAGCTTAGCATGCCCTTCCTGTATTTTACTCTCTCTCAGTAAATCTTTGACCTCTTCATCCAACCTCAAAAGCCTCAGCTTGTTACTCACAGTAGCGCGGTCAAGTCCTACAAGTTCTCCTATTTTTTCATGTGTATATCCGAACTTTTCAATTAAAAGTGCAAATCCAGTGGCTTCTTCAATTGGATTCAGATCCTCTCTTAATAAATTTTCAACAAGTGTAATCTCAGCCACCGTATTGTCTGAAACGTTGAGGATCATGGAGGGAATTTTCTTTAGGCCGGCTTTTTTTGCGGCCAGCAATCTCCTTTCACCTGCAATGAGAAGATACCCATCCTCCTCCTTTCTCACAAGAATTGGTTCAAGAACACCCTGCTTTTTAATGGATTCCACAAGAGGTTCCAACTCTTTTTCAACATCTCCCCTTGGCTGGTATGGATTTCTCTTTATTTTTTCCAGTTCAATTAACTTTACATTCTCAATTATCTCTGCATCGGGTATAAGTGCCCCGATGCCTTTACCAAGCGCCTTTCGAGCCATTTTCTAACTCCTTTGCAAGTTGCAAATAATTAAAAGCCCCTGCTGAATCCGGGGCATATTTATGGATCGTAACACCAAAACTAGGAGCTTCTGCAAGTCTGATACTTCTTGGAATCACTGTATTGAATACCTTCCTACCAAAATATCGTCTAACTTCCTCTTCCACCTGTTTAGAGAGATTTAATCGCCTATCATACATGGTGAGAAGAAGTCCTTCAATTCTCAAATCTGGATTGAAGCTGCTCTTAACCAGCTTTATGGTCTTAAGTAAGTGAGTAAGACCTTCAAGAGCATAATATTCACATTGAACAGGAACAATCACAGAATCAGCAGCTACAAGCGCTATGATTGTCAAAGTACCCAGAGAAGGTGGTGTATCCATAAGAATGTAATCAAATTCATCAAGCTCATCCACGATGTCCTTCAAGACAAAATGCCAGCCCTTAATGTCGCGCAGTTCCACCTCACCACCCACCAGAGAACTGGCGGAGGGAATTATGTAGAGATTCTCCTCATCGGTTTCATACAATGCATCTCTGGGATTTGCTCTTCCCAGAAGAACTTCATAAATGGAGTACGTATAATTTTCCAACCCCAGACCACTTGTAGTATTACACTGGGGATCGAGATCAATTAGAAGAGTCTTTTTCCCTATTCGACCGAGGGCAGCACCAAGGTTAAGACACGTCGTTGTTTTTCCAACTCCACCTTTCTGATTGGCAATTACAATTTTCTTCATTGTTAAATTATAACTCTAACAAAATAACTAATCAATATTAAAATGTTCCACGTGGAACATTCATATAGTTCTTTGAAATACATAAAGTAACTGCTGAGTCTCTCTATAGGGTGAATAATAATAATAAAAACGATTCGCCCTTTCCATCAAATCCCGGGAGGAAGAAAAATGGATCAGAATTCCATCCTTTCTCACAATAAAGGGTAGCAATCTTACGAGCTCGTCTATCCCGCAGGAAGCCTTTGAAACTGCAATATCCGCTTCCAGTCTTAATTCTTTCCAGTCCACATCAAGGACATGTATACCTTCTAACCCCAAATATTTGATTGCTACCTCAAGAAAAGCCACTCTTTTCTTCCTCCTCTCCACCAGATAAATTTGTGCATGAGGGAAAAGAATCTTTTGAACTATACCAACAAATCCCGCTCCTGCCCCGAGGTCTACCAGCGAAGAAAAATCACCTATAAATTTGGATAACACCACCGCATCGTAGAGCTGTTTCTCCACTTCCAGGAGTAAATCTTTTCTTGAAACAAGGGATAAACTTTTACTAAATTTTTTTATGAGATCTGCATACTGCACCAACAATTCTTTCTCTTTCCCACCAAGCTTTATACCTTCTTTTTCAAGAATATTAAATAAATTCTTCATTTTTCAACCACGATGGTTTTATAAGTTCTCAAAAACACTTTGCCTTGAGATAATCCCTTAACCCGATACACATTTTTTCTTTCAGTATACATTACTTCAATCTTACCCAAACCTGCCTTACTGTATTCTGCTGCTTTGCTGGCCGCAAAAAGGATGTCTTCACTCGAAACCGGACCTTCTCCTTTTATAAGAACAACGTGGGGGCCTGAATAATCCTTCACATGGAAAAAAATATCCTCTTTATGTGCCAAGGTGAATGTAATAAAATCGTTGCCAGTAGCGTTCCTTCCTACCAGTACCCTGTGTCCACCCGGCGAGATAAATTCAAGATATTTTTCTCTTTTTTTACGTTGGAAAGGAGTTTCTTTTCGGGTTCTTTGAATAGATGCTTCGACTTCTTCTTCATTTAAGAGTTGCTTTAGTTTTTCATAGCCGCGTTTAAATTTTTTGTAGAGTTTGTAGTATTTTTCAGCCTCTTCTTTCACCGTCTTCCTGGGTGTTACTGGGATCACAACACCATTTAAGTGAACCTCTGGACTCTCAAACACATAACTACTGGGAAAGGAGGAAAGTAACAAATCGGCAAAATCTTTGTATTTTTTAAACTCTTTTATCTTCTCGAACTCCTCTTTTAATCTTTCCTTGCGTATAGATTCGCGGCTACTTCCTGAGGGGCTTGAGATTAAAGTATAATACGCCTCTATAGCCACAGTATAGGGCGAATATTCTTTGAAAATAATCTCTTCACCGTAAACACAAGGACTCCATCCTAAGGGGATGTGCGAATCCTTATTTAAAAGCAAATATCCACTTTTAATCTTATATGCCTCCTTTTCCCCTGGACATTTTTCGAAAAAAGGGGGCAATTTCAGCCTTTCTGGTTTCGGTGGGGGGACATATTTCATGCCCACTTGAAGTTGCCTAACCCTAGATTGTGTAGGACCTACAGGTCTAGCGATGTAGGAGATGATACCAGACTGGTTTATCAAAATTAAATTAGAATTTTTCCCTGTAAGCTCAAATATTAAAGCCCACTTCGCTTTTACTTTTTTGAAAACAAGTACAGCCACCTTGTCATCTTCAGAGACCTTAGCATCTGTGAGGATTGCACCATATTTATCACCGAGAATCATCATATTCTCCTCAGGGAATTGCTCTGTAAGTGTTAATCGGTATCCGGGATATCCATAATAAAAATGCAAGTACAAATCTGAATCCTTAAATCCCATGTAGTAATCCTTCCCCTTTCCTCTTATAAATGCTAATTTTTTACCAAGCAAAAATTCTCTTATTTCCTGGATACAAATTAAAAGATCAAAATAGGTATAGTCCTGCATCCTTAAAACAGGGGGGTATTAAAATCAAATCTGACACTGATTGGTTCTTCTTCATCCTGCTCGAAAAAATAAAGGGGTGAAACCCCGATCTTCAAACTGAAAAAATCTTTGGTGAATTCCACACCTAATGCATAATGAGGTCTCTCAAAACTCCTATGCTTAAAGCTGTAACCATCTTCTTTTCTCTCTCTTAGAGAGTACCCTTCTTTGATTCCACCTTTAAGAGAAAAATACTGCGAAATAGGAATGCTAACACCTGCAATAAAACCTAATTCTTTCTCTTCTTTTTCTGCATTGAAGTAAATTAACAACACCTGATCCAGATTTTTGACAGGTGAAAAATTCAATCCCAGAGCAACAATGTATCTAACCGAATCTGTAGCATAAGTGTAAACAGTATCTGAAAGATAATCTTTAACTTCTTCTTCCCAAGATTGTTTAAATCGATTTGCAAAAAATAAAATTTTAGATTGAGAGGAAAGTTCTTTCTGGTAAAACAGAGACATATTATAGGAAAGTCTGGGGGATAAGTCCACTGTATCCAAAAGGTCATTATATGTGACAAATTTTAGAGGAAAGGAGAAGGTGAGCGAATACGAAGAAAAATTTTTATAAATACTCCAAGAGATACCTGGTTCAAGATATAAGGAACTACTTCTTGAAAGAACATTTCCATATTGATCAAGATTCTTTTCACTTTCATGACTAAACCTGATGAAGAATGCCCATGTCTCACTTATTCTGTTAAAACCAAGCCCGGCTGAAAAACACACATTATTAGTGTCCTCAGCATCTATACCGGTCCAGAAGTATTTGTTCCCTACAGGATTAGAAATGCAGAGTGCTTTCTTCCACGGGAGTTCAAAGATAATTATATTTCCTTCGTCCAAAACTTCAGTATATGATGGAAAAAGTGAAATGAATGTAGGAGATTTATACTGAAAATATATAGGAATTTCAGAACTGTGAGAGAGGGTATTGTTTAAAAAAAGAAAAAATGTTAAAAAAAGATAATTCATAAAATTTTGGTGGGCCTGGGTGGAGTCGAACCACCGACCTTACGCTTATCAGGCGTACGCTCTAACCAACTGAGCTACAGGCCCACGCAAATAACCTTATCTTCCAAAGAACAGCATGAATCTAAATACTGTATTGTCCAGTCCGAAATTTAGAGTCCCTGAGTTACCCAGATCTGTGGTCACAGTTCCGGTTTTAGATTTGGAACTGCTTTTTGAGTAGCTAAATCCTGAAATGGCGTCAACACCCACGGAAATGGTTCTTGTAAGAAATACCTGCATCCCAACACCGTAATCTAAACCAAAATTAAAGGTTGAGGTTTTGGTATAATCACCTTCTGTTGCAGAGAATTTAGAAGTAGTCTTGCTGTTTCCAAATCCAAAACCTAGACCAATTAAAGCATGCACATCAAAATCACGCACTTTAAAGAATGGATAAATACCAAGAAGATCAAATCCCATGTTAAAATTGGTAACATCTGAAGAATCTGTGGGGAATCTATTTGCTGTTTTTGTATAGTTGAAAGTGAGGCTTGGTTCAATCATGATTCCTTTCCCGAATCTCCAAGCCACTGTATTTGGGGTAAAAAGGTTAAGTGGTCCTCTTCCTCCGATACCCACGAAGGTGCCTGCTGCCAGCGGTGTAGCAATCACCACAGCAAGTACAACGTTCATCATTCTTTTCATACCCGTCCTCCTTTTTAGGACATCTGAATTTTATAAAAAAAATAAAGTGGCGTGTCTCTGGACATATTTATCTCGTTAAAGGAGGTGATCCAGCCGCACGTTCCCGTACGGCTACCTTGTTACGACTTCGCCCCAGTCACCGGGTTCACCCTAGGCGCCTCCCTCCCCATAAGGGGTTGGGCGAGCGACTTCAGGTGCCCCCGGCTTCCATGGCGTGACGGGCGGTGTGTACAAGGCCCGGGAACGTATTCACCGCCCCATGCTGATAGGCGATTACTAGCGATTCCGCCTTCATGCAGGCGAGTTGCAGCCTGCAATCCGAACTGGGAGCGGTTTTATGGGATTGGCTCCCCCTCGCGGGGTTGCAACCCATTGTACCGCCCATTGTAGCGCGTGTGTAGCCCTGGGCATAAAGGCCACACGGACTTGACGTCATCCCCACCTTCCTCCGCCTCATCGGCGGCAGTCCCCTTAGAGTGCCCAGCCGCCACATGGGCGCTGATGGCAACTAAGGGCAGGGGTTGCGCTCGTTGCGGGACTTAACCCAACACCTCACGGCACGAGCTGACGACAGCCGTGCAGCACCTGTGCTGGCTTCCCCAAAAGGGGATCCCCCAACCTTTCGGTCGGGGTACTACCAGCATGTCAAGCCCAGGTAAGGTTCTTCGCTTAGCATCGAATTGAACCACGCGCTCCACCGCTTGTGCGGGCCCCCGTCAATTCCTTTGAGTTTCACCCTTGCGGGCGTACTCCCCAGGCGGGGCACTTAATGGTTTCCCTTCGGCACGGAAGGCAAGAGCCTCCCACACCTAGTGCCCATCGTTTACGGCCAGGACTACGGGGGTATCTAATCCCCTTCGCTCCCCTGGCTTTCGGGCCTCAGCGTCAGGGACGGCCCAGAGAGCCGCCTTCGCCACCGGCGTTCCCCCCGATATCTACGCATTTCACCGCTACACCGGGAGTTCCGCTCTCCTCTGCCGCCCTCAAGTCCGGCAGTATCAGACGCAGTCCAACGGTTGAGCCGTTGGATTACACGTCTGACTTGCCGGACCGCCTACACCCCCTTTAAGCCCAGTGAATCCGGGCAACGCTTGCCCACCCCGTATTACCGCGGCTGCTGGCACGAGGTTAGCCTGGGCTTCCTCTGAGGGTACCGTCAAGTTACTGGGGTATTAGCCCAGTAACCCATCGTCCCCCCTGACAGCGGTTTACACCCCGAAGGGCTTCATCCCGCACGCGGCGTCGCTGGGTCAGGGTTTCCCCCATTGCCCAAATTTCTAGCCTGCTGCCTCCCGTAGGAGTGGGGCCCGTGTCTCAGTGCCCCTCGGGCCGGCCACCCTCTCAGGCCGGCTACCCGTCATAGGCTTGGTGGGCCATTACCCCACCAACTACCTGATAGGCCGCGGCCCCCTCCCTGGGCGCGAGCATGCAAGCAGAGGCCCGCTTTCATCCTGAAGGGATGCCCCTTCAGGACTGTATGGGGTATTAGCCACCCTTTCGGGTGGTTATCCCCCTCCCAGGGGCAGGTTAGCCACGTGTTACTCCGCCGTCCGCCGCTAGGGTAAGAGTCGAACCCGAAGGTTCATCTCTTACCCCCGCACGACTTGCATGGCTAAGACACGCCGCCAGCGTTAGCCCTGAGCCAGGATCAAACCCTCCATAGGGAAAGATCCTTATTCTCAAAGTATTTTTGTCCAGAGACACGCCACCTTTTTTTCAAAGAACATTTTTGAGAGCGTATATAATATATATGAGTAAACCTGTTTTGTCAAGTTTTAATTTCTATTTTTATAATGAACTTAAGCTGAATAATTTTAATATTTCAGGTTCAATTTGTCAACTTTTATTGAATATTTCCCTAACCTGTTGTAAAATTGTGACATGAAAAAAATCTGGGCTCCTTGGAGGATGGAATATATTCTACATGTTGACGACAGCGTTAAATGCATATTTTGCGAGAAGAAACAATACGTTCTTAAAGAAACTCAACATGCGATGGTCATGTTAAATCTTTTCCCTTACAATCCCGGTCATCTGATGGTAGCTCCTAAAAGGCATGTGGCTAATTTGGAGGATCTAACAGATGAAGAATTAAAAGAAATCATGGCATTAACGCAAAAATCGGTAAAGGTTTTGAAAGAAATTGCAAATCCAGATGGTTTTAACATAGGAATTAATATAGGAAGAGTGGCAGGAGCAGGTTTTGAAGGTCATATTCACATCCATGTTGTCCCAAGATGGAACGGTGATACAAATTTTATGCCCATAATAGGCGAAACGAAAGTGATTCCTGAGGGGATTGAAAAAACTTTCAAAAAATTAAAACCTTATTTTGAGTGAGGAAATGGAACGTAAATTTGCTACAATAGAAGAAGCCATAGAAGATATAAGAAAGGGAAAGATCGTCATTGTGGTGGATGACGAAGATAGGGAAAATGAAGGAGACTTAGTTATAGCCGCAGAGAAAGTTACTCCTGAGATTATAAATTTCATGACCAAATATGGAAGGGGTCTTGTTTGTCTTGCACTTACAGAGTCAAGATTCAAGGAATTGGAATTAGAATTACCAGTAGATAATACCTCAAAACATGGAACTAATTTCGGTATACCAATTGATGCAAAAGAAGGTACAACTACAGGAACTTCAGCTTTTGATCGTGCTATAACTATAAAATATGCCGTGGATTTGAGGAAAGGCGCAGAAGATTTTGCGAAACCCGGTCATGTTTATACACTGATGGCAAGAGAAGGTGGTGTATTAAGAAGAGCTGGCCATACTGAAGCATCGGTGGATCTGGCAAGGCTTGCTGGATTATATCCTGCCGGAGTAATATGTGAAATTCTGGATGATGATGGATCGATGATGAGATTGCCCGGATTGTTTCAGTTTGCAGAAAAATTTGGGCTCAAGATAATCACAATTGAAGACCTGATAAAATATCGTTTAAAAAGGGAAAAACTCATTGAAAAAATTGCAGAGGCAAAATTACCTACACGTTGGGGAGTATTCCGCGTTGTTGGCTATAAGGATAAACTCACAGGTGAGGTTCATGTAGCGCTGGTTAAGGGAGATGTGTATGGTAAGCAGAATGTTCTGGTAAGAGTTCATTCTGAATGCCTCACAGGGGATGTTTTCGGCTCATACAGGTGTGATTGCGGAGACCAGCTCCACACAGCTATGCAAATGATTGAAAAGGAAGGCCTCGGTGTTCTTGTTTACATGAGACAGGAAGGTAGAGGAATAGGAATTGAAAATAAATTGAGGGCATATGAATTGCAGGATTTAGGGTTTGACACAGTTGAAGCAAACGAAAAACTTGGCTTCCCAGCTGATTTAAGGGATTACGGGATAGGTGCCCAGATACTGGTTGATCTGGGGCTTTCCACCATTAGACTTCTGACCAACAATCCCAAAAAAATTGTAGGTTTGGAAGGATACGGCCTTAAAGTGGTAGAAAGAGTGCCAATTATTGTAGAGCCACGCCCCGAGAACCTTAAATATCTGGAAGTTAAACGCGATAAACTGGGACATCTTCTCGGGGAATTAAAAAAATTTCCATATAGCAAGGAGTGAAAATCATGGAATTTGTCGGAAAAATAAAAGGTGAGGGCAAGAATATAGCAATAGTGGTATCCAGATTTAATAGAATAGTAACAGAAAAACTCCTGGAAGAAGCAAAGGAAGAATTGTTACAGCATGGTGTAGATGAAAAGAATATAGATGTATTCCGTGTTCCCGGCTCCTTTGAAATCCCCTTTATCATTAAAAAAATCCTTGATTCAAACAGAAAATACCAAGGTATTATAGCACTGGCTGCTATAATTCGAGGAGAAACTCCACATTTCGATTTTGTCGCGGGTGAGGTAACCAGAGGCATAGGGAGACTCGTGCTGGAGTACGGTATACCTGTAACTTTCGGAATTATCACTGCCAATACAATGGACGAAGCAATAGACAGGGCTGGAGGAAAAGTAGGGAATAGAGGCAGAGAAGCTGCCAGAACCCTTCTTGAGACACTGGGCATTGTAGAAGAGCTATAATAGATGCCTCTTAGAGAAGGAGAGTATTTTATACTTTATGGAGGCCCGAAGGCTATATATTTGTTAAAATATAGTAAAGGTTTGCGTTTTTCCACTCACCTTGGAGAATTGATATTCCCGGAACATATTGAATACGGCGACAAACTAAAGAGCAATACCGGGCATACCTTTTATCTGCTTTTTCCTTCTACAAGTGATCTTATCCTCTTCATAAAGCGAAAGACAACCATAATGTACCCAAAGGATATAGGGTATTTAATACTTGAAACCGGAGTATCCTACGGTAAAAAAGTAGCAGAAGTAGGTTCAGGTTCAGGAGGTTTGACAGTAGCTCTTGCCACTATTGTAGGTAAGGAAGGGAAGGTATTCTCCTTCGAGAGAAGGGAAGAATTTAACAGGCTAGCTAAGGCTAATGTTGAAAATTATGGCCTTTCAGATAGGGTTGAATTTATTATTAGAGACGTAGCACTTGATGGATTTGGTATAGAAAATATGGATGTAGTATTTGTGGATGTACCCGAGCCATGGAATATCGTTCCTAAGGCCCTTGAGGCTCTTAAACCAGGAGGCTTTTGGGCTTCTCTATCTCCTAATATTGAACAGGTTCAGAAGACCGTTTTTAAACTGGAAAAAAATGGTTTTATCAGAATAAAGACAGTGGAAATTTTGGAGAGAGAAATTCTTATAAGAGAGGGGAAAACAAGACCACGTGAACGTATGATCTCACATACTGGTTACTTAACGACAGCTCAAATTGTCAGAACTTAGTCTTACTGGAGAAATTAAATTCGCTTACCAGAGCTGTTGGTATATAATTTGCACCACTTCCCCAATACTCGACCCCTACTCTCTTCCCCTTTCCAAGTTTCAAAACATTTTTCAACACATTGACAACTGATTCATTAAATCTCATATTTTTTGTACCGTATGCAATTTTCCCATCCTCTATCATAAATGTCCCATCTCTGGTCATTCCGGTGACTGTGATACTTTTTTGATCCACATATCTAATATACCAGAATCTTGTCACAAGAATTCCTCTATCAACCTCTTTTATCAAATCTTCAACATCTATCTGCCCATCATCCATGTTGAAAAAGAAAGGCCGACCGGTGGGTTTTCTACCTGTCTTTTTAGCCCAGTACCTATCACAAATAAGGGACTTAGCTACACCCCTATCTATTAAATTGATGTAACCAAGAGGGAATCCCTCTCCATCAAAGGGAATAGCAGGATTTACTTTTGAATAGGGGTCAATATACAAGTTTACTAATTCGTTAAATATTTTTTTTCCTATTTTCCCACTGAAAAAGGACCGCCCCTCATCAGCTGCTCTAGCGTCCATTTGCATATAGAGGAATAAAAGCAGATTGGATAATGCTACCGGCTCTAAAATGACCTTGTAAATTCCTGGTTCAACCTCCTTAGGATTTTTACCCAGTTCCTGCTTTTTGAAAGCTCCCTCATACTCTTTTTCCAAATCTAATCTCTCAATATTTTCATCAAAAAAGGCTGTATATCCGGAAGAATCTTCACCCTGCACTGTTATAGAAAAAGATACTTCACTGGATTTGTGGTACGCTTCATGCCCCCTTGAGTTGTATACAGCGAATTCTCTCTCTCCGTTGGTATAAAGACCTGCGACCTTTACGCCATGCCGGGATGCAGAACTGAAGATTTTACGAAGAGAAAGAGCCTTATTCTCTGGGGTAAGATTCAGTGTCTCCTCATAAAATCTTTCTATATTCTTTATTTTCACCGGTTCCAAAGGGGGGACATATTCAGGGTCTTCGGGGGAATGCCTTGCTATTTGTTCTGCTCTTTTCAAAGTATTTTTTATATCCTCGTAATTCAGCGATGTGGTGGCTGCACTTCCTTTTCTTGTTCCAAAGTGAACCTCGATATTAATTTCTGTGACATCCCTCGCCATGTTCTGGGTAATTCTATTTTCAGCAAATCGGGTATAATGGCGATTGTAGCTCATAAAATAAACGACTGTTTCGTCACCACTGCTTTCTTTTATAATCTTTTCAGCAATTACTTCTTTCATCTTCTACCCCTTCCTGTTCTTATTTTTCTAAACCTTGCGTAGGGAGCCCCGTTTGTCATCTGAGCCAATTGTATCGGCTCTCCTTTCCCGCAGGTGAGGAATCCTCTGGGCTCCCAGAACCTTTCATCGGTCAATCCATCTAAAGAATTCCAGAATTCGGGAGTTATGGATTGGTATATCACATTTTTTAACATTTTTGTCTTTTTACCATTTTCAATCCTGTAAAAAAGATCACCACCAAACTGAAAATTTAATCTCATCTGATCTATTGAGTAACTTCCTCTACCTTCAATATAAATCCCCCTTTTAACATCCTGGATCAGCTCTTCAGGCGTAGCCTTTTCATTTCCAGGTGCAAGATAAAGATTTGGAATTCTGTTAATTGGGAAACTGTAAAAATTATCGGCTCTCGCAGAACCTCTGGATCTTACCTCTCCAATAAGAGGTGCTACCTCTCTGGTGGTGCTGTATCCGACTAAGATTCCCTCCTTTACAATATACCACTTCTGACACTCAACACCTTCATCATCATAACCTGTGGTGGCTAGACCTCCTGATAAGGTATTATCAGCAATAAAATTCACAAGGGGAGAGCCATAACGAAATTTCCCCAGCTTTTCAGGCGTTGCAAAACTTCTTCCAGCAAAATTGGCCTCATAACCCAGAACTCTATCAAGTTCAGTGGGATGTCCTACAGATTCATGGATTGTGAGGGATAGATGTGCAGGATCCAAAACCAGATCCAGCACCTCTTCATCTGGCTCTTCTGCATACAGTTTCATTCTTGCCTCTTCTGCAATCCTTTCTGCATTCTCAATGAGCCCTAGCTTCTTGATGTGCTCATACCCTGCATTTAGAGGATAATCCTGGAAACTCCGTGTCTGGGTATCATTATTGCCAACGGCAAAGGCTGTATAGCTGGCATTGGACGTATAGATTATAGTCTCAATTAGTGAATCCTCAGTGGAAGCGAATATTTGTTCTCTTCTCCTGAACTGCATGCGTGATATTGCTTTTACGATTTCCTTAACCTTTAACATTGTCTCATTGATTTTCAGAAGAAGGTTCAATTTCTCTTCAACAGGAATTGAGAAAGGGTCAATCTCAATAGGTGTTAAATATTTATCAACATGCACAGGTTCTGATGCAAGCTTTACTCTGAAATCTCCTCTTGCCATTGAACTTGATTTTGCTATATCCAGCGCCCTTTCTGCAATCTTTTCGATCTCCTTCTTGTCAACCCTGGAAGATGATGCAAAGCCCCATGCGCCGTCATAGAGTACACGAATTCCAAATCCATAGGTCTCCTCAACATTCACCAGTTTGGGAGATAAGTCCTGGACTATAAAGCTCTCATAATTATACCTTGTAATCCTTATATCTGCATAATCTACACCCCTTCCCTTTAATATTTCCATTGCATACAGTGCCAGTTCTTTCATTGTATACCTCCGGAAAGTAATATATGGTTCGGACTACGAACAATCAAATACTCCCAAATATAAACTCCTTTAATCTGCTGTCTTCTCTTCTCTCTGTGGGTAAAATTAGCCACTTGGAACATCTTCTTGTTCTTCCTGGCATCTCTTTCCCCTTTACATTTAGAGTCCCTATAACCCGGGTAATCCTGGGAAGATCGTACATGCTGTCAAGGATTACTCCTTTTTTCTTCAATTCATCCTTGAATTTCCTCCTCAAGAATATTTCAAAATTTTGTAATTTGTCTTGTAATACATATCTATTTTTATCCTCTACATCCACTCTTGGAATCGAAAAGAACAGCTGTGTGCCATTCCCTGTTACTGCAATGTAAGGCTCTTTATAACCATTTCCTTTAAACCAATCTGCTATATGTTGAGCTACATCAATGGCTTTTTTCAGTTCTTCATCTGTGGAAGGTATATCTTTGGGCCTTTGAGGATCAAGGTCTATAACTATGGTCTGGATAGCCACAATATCCCACATGGTAGCACATCTTCTAACCTTCTCGCTTCTGTCTCTTATTCCAACGTATATGTTTCTCTTTCCATTCCATTTTTCTGCAACTTTGATAAATTCCCCCTCATCCCCTACATGTATACATAATGGGTAATTTCCACCCAGGATTCTCACTTCACTCTTGTACAGATGATTCAAAAGTCTGTATAATGCTTTCACATGTTCCACGAGGAACATCACTAAATATTATTTCGGAATCATAAGGAAGTCAACCTTGACATTGTGTTTTGTTTAACATATATTTATTATGTGAAACTGGATAAAAAAGTTCCAAAATCACCCTTTTTAGGATTCAGAGGAGGTGGAGAAAGTAAATTCTTTAGTGCCTTCCTTGTGGGTGTAGTATTTCTTGCAATAATTTTAATGATAGTGCAGCTCACCTCTAAACCGAAATTTCTGGAAGAGAAAAACATGAGACTCTCCTTTAACGCCGAAACAAGAAAAGATATGGTACAATTCGGTCTTAAAGTTCCTCTGTATGCAAGGCCCAGCGGAGAATCTGAAGTTATAAAATATTATGAAAATCCAGAAGAAAAATTCACAATGATTGAACGAGAAAGGAAAACATGGGTTAAAGTTGTGGACGAAGAGCAGGATACAGGATGGCTTTCTGTTTACTTTCTGAAAAAAGACTTGACAAATTGAGCATTTTGCTGGATAAATAAATAACTTCCAGAAGAGGAAATCCGTGAATAGGTATGATCTCGTTATAGTGGGGGCTGGTCCCGCAGGAAGCTCAGCAGCTTTAACAGCTTCCAGCAGGGGACTTAAAACCTTGATAGTTGAAAAGCAGAGGGAGGTTGGCAGAAATATACTCTGTGCAGAAGGAGTCTCTTGCAATTTTCTTAATCTGGTTAAACCAAAAAAGGGAGTGGCTACAATAATATACAGAGCAGGTTTAACATTCGAAAATGGGGAATCCATATTTATTGAAAAAGAGGATGGCATAGGAGCAGTATTGGAAAGGAAAATCTTTGATAGGCATATTTTTGAAAGAGCTGTAGAACAGGGAGCAGAGCCTCTTGTAGGAACCCCTATGGTGGATATACAGAAAGATGGAAAATATTACAAAATTAAACTGGAAGGAAAGAATGGGAAAATGAGTGTTTACGCCGAAAATATTATAGGTGCAGATGGCCCTGCCTCACGGGTTGCATTGCTCTCAGGGATCGAAAATCCGCCTAAGATTGTGCACTACTGCACCCAAGTTTATCTCTATCATCCAGAGATAGACGGTAAAACCATACTCTTCTATTTTGGCAACAACCTGGCTCCCGGTGGCTATGCATGGGTGTTTCCGAAAGATGATGGTTATGCTAATGTGGGAGTAGGTACCACAGACCCCGGGGACGCTTCCTGGAATTATTTAGCTAATTTTTTAGATAAATACTATAAGGGTGCAAAGATACTGGGATTTCTGAGAGGAACGGTTCCCAGCGGCGGACTGGATCTGGAATTCCAGAAGGATAGGGTCTTCCTCACTGGAGATGCAGCAAGATTCGCTGATCCCTTATCCGGAGGAGGAATAGCCAACGCATTTATTTCAGGAAATATAGCTTCCCTCGCTATAGTAGAAGATAAACCCGAAGAATACAGGGAAAAAATAAATAACATTTTAGAGAAGGATTATCGGCTCTCTCTCCTAGCAAGGCAAATAATATACTCAATGGATGATAGTGAACTTAACATTTTGGCACAGGAACTGAAAAGGGTCTTCCATGGAAAAAATCTTACAGAAATAAAATCATTTAACCTGGTAAAAATGATTTTCAGCACTTCGCCCGCATTGTGGGGGCTTATAATCAAAAAAGGGGGGGTAAATATTGCAAAAACTATACAAAAAATTGTTTCTTGAAGGCAATAGAGGGGCCTTTATACTGCTGGATCCTGACAGAATTGACACTGAAAGGGTCGGAGATGTTCTGAAAAGGGCCGAAAAAAATAAGGCCGTGAAGGGAATATTTGTGGGAACCAGTCTGCTCATGAATCCATTTTTTGATAATTTCATTCAAAAGGTAAAAGAAAATACAACTCTACCTGTTATAATATTTCCAGGAAGTCATTATCAGGTCTCGAAGCACGCAGATGCTATTCTCTTTTTATCGGTTGTAAGTGGTAGAAATCCCCACGTTTTAATCGGAGAACAGGTAAGAATGGCTCCACTCATTCAGCATTTTGGGATTGAGCCTATCCCCACAGCTTACATACTTATAGAGTCTGGTAACGTAACCTCTGTAGAATTCATTTCAGGAACAAGGCCTATTCCACGGGATAAAACAGATATTGCCCTTGCACATGCGCTTGCTTCTTGGATGCTCGGGTTTAAGCTGATTTACTTGGAAGCAGGCTCAGGTGCTCGGTTACCGGTGCCAGAAGAAATGATTAGAGAGATAAAAGAAAAAGTCCCGTTACCTCTGGTTGTCGGAGGTGGACTTAATACAAAGGAAAAAATAGATAGAGCCTTCAAGGCTGGAGCAGACTTCGTGGTAATAGGTAATGCCATTGAAGCTAATATAAATTTTCTCGAGGAGGTATAAATAGTAATGAAACGGATAACGGTGGATGATCTCTTAAAAAACGAAAAGGTGTTGACATACATAAAAAAGGCCGATGAACAACTGGAGGCCATGGGCTATACAGAGCACGGTCTAAGACATGTCACATGGGTTTCAAAAAGAACAGGGTACATTCTCGGTTCTCTGGGGTTTCCTGAAAGGGTTAAAGAACTTGGTGAAATTGCAGGATTGCTTCATGATATAGGTAATCTGGTAAACAGGGAGCATCATGCCCAAGTTGGAGCAATTCTTGCCGGAAAACTACTTGAAGAGATGGGTATGGCTCCTCTGGAAGTTGCAAACGTGATGATGGCTATAGGGAACCACCATGAGGAGGACGGCTTTCCATCTTCTGTAATCTCCGGGGCTTTGATTCTAGCAGATAAGGCAGATGTACATAGAAGCAGAGTAAGAAAAATGGGTAATATCTGGGAAAACCTAAAGGTAGATATTCATGACAGAGTAAATTTTGCAGCAACAAAATCTAAGGTGTTGGTAAAACCAGAGGATAGAATAATATCCTATTATATCGAAATTGACACCAGTATCGCTCCCGTAGTGGAGTTCTTCCAGATATTTTTATCAAGAGTTCTTGTCGCTCAGAGGGCAGCTAAACCACTGGATGCAAAATTTGAACTTTATATAAATGACACCAAAATGATATAGGAGGTGAAGAAGTGTTTGAGGTAAAAGATCTTGAAAGCAAAAGAGTTACAGAACTTTACAAAATAGCCAAGGAGCTGGAGATTCCTAATTATCACAACTACCGGAAAAAGGAACTCATCACCAAAATAGTAGAGGCTCAGGCAGAAAAAGAAGGACTCAAATATGTCGAGGGTGTCCTCCAGATACTTGAGGATCAGGGAGGATTTGGGTTCATTCGACTAAAAAAATATAATTACGCCCCCAGTTCCGAGGATATCTATGTTTCCCATTCTCAGATAAAAAAACTCGGACTCAGAAGTGGCGATTTCATACAAGGATTCGCAAGGCCTCCACGAGAAGGGGAAAAGAATTTAGCACTTGTGAAGGCAGAACTTGTTAATGGACACCCCTGGGAGAAGGCCAAGGAGAGACCAACGTTTGAAGAACTCACCCCATTTTATCCCACACGAAAATTTGCCTTGGAGGTCCCAAATCCTGAAGATCTCTCTATGAGAATCGTGGACCTCTTTGTGCCCATAGGCATGGGGCAACGTGGACTCATTGTTTCTCCACCTCGTGCCGGTAAAACAGTGCTTCTGCAGCAGATAGCTAATTCAATCCTTACAAATCATGGAGATCACGTGAAACTCATTGTACTTCTCATTGATGAGAGGCCGGAAGAAGTTACAGACTTCAAGAGAAAGGTTCCTGCAGATGAGATCATCAGCTCAACTTTTGATATGCCTGCAGACAGACATACTCACGTGGCAGAAATTGTACTCGAAAGAGCTAAAAGACTGGTCGAATTGGGGGAGAATGTTGTTATTCTTCTGGATTCCCTCACAAGACTAGCAAGGGCGTACAACGTGGTTACTCCTCATTCTGGTAGGACGCTTTCGGGCGGTATTGATTCTACTGCTCTTATAAAGCCCAAAAAATTCTTTGGCTCTGCAAGAAATATCGAGGAGGGAGGGTCTTTAACAATAATTGCAACCGCACTCATAGAGACTGGCTCAAGAATGGATGAAGTGATCTTTGAAGAATTCAAGGGTACTGGAAATATGGAGCTGGTATTGGATAGAAAACTTGCAGACAGAAGGATATTCCCGGCCATTGATCTTAATAAATCGGGGACTAGAAGAGAAGAGCTGCTTCTACCTAAGGATGTTCTCAACAAAGTCTGGGTACTACGAAAGATACTATCCGAAATGAACCCAATCGAAGCCATGGAATTCCTGCAGGAGAAAATGAGAATCACTTCCAGCAACAAAGAATTTCTGAAAACTCTGAATCAAATCCAATACGTGTGAGCTTCCTCTTCTGGTTGATCATCACATTACCCCTGCCACTTGCCCATAATTCAAGACTAACCTCTGCATTTGCAGAAAATAGAATCACCCGGTTCCACATGGGAGTTGACTTCAGCACAAACCACAGAGATGGTATTCCTGTTGTAGCTGTGGAGGATGGAGAAGTTGTAAGAATAAAATCTTCCTTTTTCGGACTGGGTAAGGTACTTTACGTTAAAGGAAAGAGCAGGAATATTTACGTATATGCACATCTGGAGAGATTCAGGAAAGATTTAGAAAGACTGGTCAGAAGTTTACAGTATAAAAATAAAAGATTTTTCCTCGATCATTTCCCTGAACAAAAACCAAAGGTGAAGAAGGGAGAAATCATTGGATACTCCGGAGAATCTGGAGCAGGCCCACCACATCTGCATTTTGAAATTAGAAGGAATATGGATATTGCTTTCAACCCAGCCTTTTATTTCAATGTAAACCACAATCTAAAATTCAAAGGAGTAAGATTACTGTCTCCTCTTGGCATCTTTGATTTAAGAGAAGAAGATACCACCAAGATCCCGGAAAGATTTAACATTTTAGTTAAGTGCTCGTATTTTGTACACTTAAAAATTATTATAGATAATGATACCGTGGCAGTGGTGGAACTGGATTCAATTCCTTACAGCAAAAATTCACTGGCTCAAATTTTTTACCTATATGAAGGAGGGCGTTACTCTGATTCATATTTTAGACTCACAGGCTACAAAGACATAATACCCCCGGTTGTGAAAAAGACAATACCTGAAGTAAAATTGGCAACTGGGGTACATAGATTCACTGTAATAGTAATGGATCTTCAAGGAAGAGAATACTTTTTTAATTATTCAGTAAAAGTAGAAAGAAAGGGCCTCATCCCTACAATACCAAAGGACCCACTATTCACTGAATACGGGGTCATTTTCCCGGATGGCAGTATATTTAACCAAAAAACAGGAACAAAGGATGACATTTATATACTTAAAATAGAGAAAGACAAAAGTACTGAGCTTGTGCTGCCTGGATTAAAATTGAAATTTTCTGAAGGGTCTTTCCCCTGGGATTTCTGGATAGGGGTTAAATGGAAAGGGGATACTGTCACTCTATTCCCTGCTTATCCCCCACTTGTTGAACCGATCCAGCTCACATCTAGCCTGGGTGAGATTTATGCCAGAAACGGAAATAAAGTCTCTTTTCTTGGCATAAAGGAAGCCAAGTTAAAAACTCTGGGAAAGATCTTTTATGCAAGAGACAGCCTGCCTCCTGAGGTTAAATTGCTCCACATTTCTCAGAAAAAAATAATCTTTTCCCTGAAAGACAATCTTTCAGGGATTCTTGCAGATTCCATTAAATTATATATCGATGGCCGATGGGTACCAGCAGAATATGACATTGATAACAACATTCTAACTTATAGTGTATTGTTTTCGGACCTGGACCCACAATTATACAAGGGTAAACATGATATAAATCTCAAAATTATGGACAGGGCTTATAACAAAACTATATTTCACAGGACAATATGGCTAAAATAAGACGCTCTCAGGTTTTTCTGAAAGACAAGAACATACTGCGCAAAATAGTGGATTTTGCAGAGGTTAAAGAAGACGATTGGATTCTGGAAATAGGAGCAGGAAAGGGTTATCTTACAGAGTACCTGATGAAAAGTGGGGCCAAAGTAATTGCTATTGAAGTGGATGACCAGCTTGTGGAGTATTTAAAAAAAGAATATGCTCTACTCCTCAATCATCGTCTCTTTCTCTACAAGGATGATTTCCTGAAAATAGACCTGAAAAATATTCTAGATAACCACAAGTTAAAGGAAATCAAGGTTGTTTCAAATATCCCCTACCACATAACTTCACCCATTATAAAAAAATTGATCCGCAATAAGGGTCTGTTTCCCGAAATCTATCTTACGATCCAGAAGGAAGTTGCTGAAAGAATTACCGCTGGGCCGGGAAATAAAAAGTATGGGGCTCTTACCTTATTCGTCAACTTGCACTACGACCCTGAAATCCTTTTTATTATTAAAAAGGGAAGCTTCAGCCCCGTCCCTGAGGTGGATTCTGCCTTTATAAAGCTCGTAAGAAAAAAACAGGTGATTCTGGAAAAACCGGAGAGATTTGAACGATTTGTTAAAAAACTCTTTTCCAGAAGAAGAAAAAAATTAAAGACAATCCTGAAAGAGATGGTTAATGATCGAACCATCCTGGAAAAAATTCCTGAAGAGGATTTATCAAAACGGCCCGAAGATTTCACCCTTGAAGAACTCATTAAAATTTACAGGGTCATCAAGGGATAATTCGCTCCATCACAATTTTTTGAGAAGATACCGCCTGGCAAAATCCATAATGGTGTAAGCAGTCTGTTTCTTTATCTCAAGTCTGTTCCCTTTGAAGATCTTCTTTATCACATGGACCTCTCCTCTGAAGGAGAAGCCCATGTACACGAGACCCACAGGTTTCTGTGGAGTACCACCAGTGGGTCCTGCAATTCCGGTGGTTGAAAGCCCAACATCTGTATCAAAAAGTTTTCTAATTCCTTCTGCCATCTGTCTGGCGGTGGGCTCCGATACCGCTCCATATTTTTTCAATACATCCTGAGAAACACCGAGGAAATCTACTTTAATTCTATTATGATAGGCAATTATACCACCTATGTAGTACTCGGAACTTCCAGAAACATTAGTTATAAGATTTGCCAAAAGGCCTCCTGAACATGATTCTGCCGTGGAAACTGTGAGGTCTCGCTCTTTCAAGACTTTTCCAAAAGCCATCTCCAGTGTTTCATTATCATATCCGTATATGCTCTCTCCCAGTTTATCCTTCAACTCAATCAAAATTTCATCCAGTTCATCCTTTCTCTCAGTCTCTATTCTGATATCAACCCCATAAATGGATGGATAAAATCCTGCTTTTTCTAACCATGCGCAGTCTTTGAGTCTATCATAAATTTCACTCTCTCTAAGACCGAATGTTTTTACGGTTTTTAAATAAGTCTCTCCTCTTTTATACTTCTCCAGCAGTCCTTCAAGTTGAGGGAGTAGCGATTCCACTTCCCTGGGCGGTCCAGGCAGGGATATCAAAATCCCCTTATCCGTGGAGAAAACCATGCCCGGAGCAAGTCCTGCATCATTGCGCAGTATCTTTGCGCCCCTGGGAATAAGTGCATAATTTCTGTGAACCGGTAAAAATTCTACACCGAGGTCCTTAAGTCTCTCCTCTATTAGTTTCAATACCATTTCACTGGATTCCAGATCTACATTAAAAAAACGAGCAATGGCCTTCTTTGTGACATCATCGGAAGTGGGACCGAGCCCCCCTGTGATAAAGATAATATCAAAATTTTTGAGATTCATAAGTGTCTCTACAATTTCTTCAACTTCATCTTTCACTGTGATCTCCCTAGTCACCCTGAGACCAAACTTTCTCAGAAAATCGGCGATCAGAAGAAGATCCCTGTTCAATATCCTACCCGCCAGTATTTCAGATCCCACAGAAAGAACAGCAATTTTCATAACACAAATATTATAAATTCAGCAGAGAGAAGGGTAAAGTCACATATACCCTTGACAGTTCTTACATAAATTGGTATTAATATACACTCGCGAAATTCCGGTAAAACCACAAAAGGAGGTAAGGCAATGAAGATCAGACCGCTAGCAGATAGAGTGGTAATCAAAAGAATAGAGGAAGAAGAGGTCAAAAAAGGTGGAATCATAATACCGGATACTGCCAAAGAAAAACCCCAAAAGGGGGAAGTTGTTGCAGTTGGTCCAGGAAGACTTGATGAAAAGGGCAACAGGATGCCCATGGAAGTAAAGGTCGGAGACAAGGTTCTCTTCTCCAAATATGCTGGAACTGAAGTCAAGATCGGGGACGAAGAGTATCTTGTAATGAGAGAGGATGATATACTCTGTGTCCTGGAAGAATAATAAAAGGAGGTAAAAAATGGCAGCAAAGGACCTAAAATTCAATGAAGAAGCAAGAAGAGCTATACTGAGGGGCGTCGAAAAGCTTTCAAGTGCGGTCAAGGTAACCCTTGGCCCTTCTGGAAGAAATGTTATTCTGGAAAAGAAATTCGGTTCCCCCACCATAACCAAGGACGGTGTAACCGTTGCAAAGGAGATAGAACTCAAAGATCCTTTTGAAAATCTTGGTGCTCAGCTGGTTAAAGAGGTAGCTTCCAAAACCTCTGATGTAGCGGGTGATGGAACTACCACAGCCACAATACTTGCAGAAGCTATTTACAGACAGGGGCTTAAATACATCGCTGCTGGCGCCAATGCCATGGAAATCAAAAGAGGAATCGAAAAAGCAGTTGAAAAGGTAGTGGAACATCTCAAATCTATGTCCAGAGAAGTCAAAGGAAGGAAGGAGATCTCCGAGGTTGCCTCAATTTCTGCCAACAACGATATGGAGATAGGCGAGAAGATTGCCGAAGCAATGGATAAGGTTGGAAAAGACGGTGTCATCACTGTGGAGGAAGCAAAGGGCATAGAGACCTATGTTGAGATAGTTGAAGGTATGCAATTTGACAGGGGATATATTTCCCCGTATTTTGTGACCAATCCGGACAAAATGGAGGCAATTCTGGAGGAACCTTACATTCTCCTTCACGACAAAAAGATATCCTCCATCAGGGATATCCTTCCTGTTCTGGAAAAGGTTGCCCAGAGTGGTAAACCGGTCCTCGTAATTGCTGAGGATGTTGAAGGTGAAGCTCTGGCAACACTTGTTGTGAACAAGATTAGAGGGACTCTCCAAGCATGTGCTGTTAAGGCTCCAGGGTATGGTGAAAGAAGGAAGGCAATGCTTGAGGATATTGCCATTCTCACCGGTGGAAGGGTTATTTCTGAAGAGGCTGGCATGAAACTGGAGAATGCTCAGATCACAGACCTTGGAAGAGCCAAGAGGGTCATTGTAACAAAGGATTACACAACAATTGTAGAGGGTTATGGCAAGAAAGAAGATATTCAAGCAAGGATTCAACAGATCAAGGCCCAGATTGAGGAAACCAAATCCGATTATGATAGAGAAAAACTTCAGGAAAGGCTCGCAAAACTTTCCGGTGGCGTTGCTGTAATATATGTGGGTGCGGCCACTGAGACAGAGATGAAGGAAAAGAAGGCAAGAATCGAGGATGCCCTCCATGCAACTAAGGCAGCTGTAGAGGAAGGAATCGTTCCAGGTGGAGGAGTTGCCTTCCTGAGAGCTCAGAAAGTTCTTGATGATCTCAAGCTGGACGGCGATAAACAGATCGGAGTCGAAATAGTGAAACAAGCCCTGGAAGAGCCCCTCAAACAGATTGCAGAGAATGCAGGCCAGGAGGGAACATTAATAGTTGAAAAAGTGAAGACCCTGGAAGAGACAAAGGGGTTCAATGCCCTCACCGGAGAATTTGTGGATATGATCGAAGCAGGGATTATAGACCCTACAAAGGTGGAGAGAATTGCGCTTCAGAACGCTGCTTCCATAGCATCGCTACTCCTAACCACTGAGGCTCTGGTAACTGAGATAAAAGAGAAAAAGGAAAACGTTCCCACTCCTCCAGGTGGGTATGAAGAGTTCTAAAGGAGGATAAAGGGGGAGGAAACCCTCCCCCTTTAAATTTTATTATGCCTATATACGAATATAAATGCAAAAAATGTGGGAAAATATGGGAAATACTCGTTCTTCCCCATGAAGAACAGCCCGGTATATGTCCTGAATGTGGTGGCGAACTGGAACGGATTTACTCCGGGAGCGTGGGACTAGTTTTTAAAGGCTCAGGCTTCTACATCACAGATTATGCAAACAAACAAAAAGAAAAATCAAAAAAATCTGAAGAGAAGAAAAAAGAATAGTAAGAATTTCTTGACAGTTCAAGGAATTCAGGGTATTTAAGATTGCCATGAAAAAAGAGCATTGGGTGAAAAAATTGAAGAGAAGATTGGAGGAGCTCGAGGGAGAAAGGGATAAGTATAAAGACCTTTATCTTCGTACTCTCGCGGATTTCGAAAATTATAAAAAAATCACCAAGGAAGAATGGCAGAAGGCAATTGATTTTGCAAACGAAAGGCTTTTGAAAGAACTTTTAACCGTTTTTGACCATTTTAGACTAGCCCTCGAGTCCAATGCAGACCCCGAGAGTTTCAGAAAAGGGGTGGAGATGATATTCAATGAATTCAAAAATATTTTAAAAAAAGAAGGGCTCGAGGAGATAGAAGTCTCGGGTAAGAAGTTTGACCCAAGGCTTCATGAAGTAATCGAAGTTATAGAAAGTAATGAACTCCCGCCGGGCATGGTGGTGAAAGAACATCAAAAAGGCTTTCTTTATAAAGGGAAATTGCTGAGGCCGGCGAGGGTGAGTGTGAGTAAAAAACCAGAAAATGATAAGGGGGGATGAAAAATGGCCAAGGAAAAGATTATTGGGATTGATCTTGGGACAACCAACTCCGTTGTGGCAGTGGTGATTGGAAATGAACCCGTGGTCATTCCAAATAAAGAAGGGGAAAGAATAACACCTTCCGTGGTTGCTTTTAAAGGGCAGGAGGTGCTGGTAGGCTCCATTGCAAAAAGACAAGCTATTTTGAACGCAGAAAACACTGTATTCTCCATAAAGAGATTTATGGGACGCAGGTATGAGGAAGCTGATGTGGATATCAAAAGAGTCCCTTATAAAGTTGTAAGGGGCAGAGACGATCGAGTTGAAATCTATATTCCCACACTTGGGAGAAATTTCACACCAGAAGAAATTTCTGCAAAAATCTTATCTTACCTTAAACAGGTCGCAGAAAGTTATTTGGGTGAACCTGTAAAAAAGGCAGTGATTACAGTTCCTGCATATTTCAATGATGCTCAGAGACAGGCAACAAAAGATGCCGGAATAATTGCAGGACTTGAAGTAATGAGAGTCTTTCCCGAACCCACTGCAGCAGCCCTTGCTTACGGACTGGATAAAACAGATAAAACCCTGAGAGTTGCAGTTTATGACCTGGGTGGAGGTACCTTTGATATTTCTATACTGGAACTTGATCAGGGTGTTTTCGAGGTAAAATCGACTGCTGGCGATACACATCTTGGCGGAGATGATATCGACCAAAGAATTATCGAGTGGCTTGTTGATGAATTTTACAAAGAGACGGGCATTGACCTTAAAAAGGATAGAAATGCCCTACAGAGGTTAAAAGAAGCAGCTGAAAAGGCTAAAAAAGAACTCTCCACATTGATGGAGACCACAATATCACTTCCATTTATTGCCTCTGATGCCCAGGGGCCGAAGCATCTGGAAAAATCCCTCACCAGAGCTAGACTGGAGGCAATGTCCAGAGACCTCATTGACAGAACCATAGAGATATGTAAAAAGGCCCTGCAGGATGCAAATCTCAGACCGGAGGACATTGACGAGGTAATCCTTGTGGGTGGACAGACAAGAATGCCACTTGTTCAGCAAAAAGTCAAGGAATTCTTCGGGAGAGAACCACACAAAGGCATCAACCCAGATGAAGTAGTTGCCATAGGTGCTGCCATACAGGCTGCCATAATGGCAGGAGAATATCAGGATAAAGACATCGTTCTTCTTGATGTTACACCACTTTCTCTGGGTGTAGAAACCCTTGGTGGTGTTTTTGATGTGGTTATACCGAGAAATACTACAATTCCTACAAGAAAATCAAAAATTTATACCACTGCGGAGGATAACCAGACCTCTGTTCTTATCAAGGTTTACCAAGGCGAAAGGCCCATTGCATCAGAAAACCGACTTTTAGGCCAGTTTGAACTCACGGGTATCCCTCCGGCTCCAAGAGGAGTTCCGCAGATAGAGGTAACATTTGATATAGACGCCGATGGTATTCTTCATGTCACTGCAATAGATAAGGCCACTCAAAAGGAGGCTTCCATTAAGATTCATGCAAGGACCGGTCTAACAGAGGAAGAGATCGAGAAGATGGTTAAAGAAGCAGAAATGCACGCCGAAGAGGACAAAAAGAGGAAAGAGCTTATTGATCTCAGAAACCAGGCAGATGCGTACATCTATTCGGTTGAAAAGAGTATCAAAGACCTCAAGGACAAGGTCTCTGAATCACAGAAATCCAAGGTTGAGGATGCAATCAAAAAATTGAAAGAATCCATGCAGACAGAAGACAGGGAAAGAATCAGAAAAGATTTTGAAGAGCTTCAGAGAATCTGGACCGAAATTTCTCAGGAAATTTACAGAACATATGGTGCTCAGGCACAAACAGAAACTGGAACTGCAAGTGCTTCCAGCTCTAAAGATGAAGAGAAAAAGGAAGGCCCCCAGGATACAGACTATGAAGTGGTAGAATAATGGCAAAAAAAGATTACTATGAGATTCTGGGGGTCCCCAGAGATGCATCTCCAGAGGAAATTAAGAAGGCATATCGACGCCTAGCTGTAAAGTACCATCCTGATAGAAATCCGGAAAACAAGAAAGAGGCTGAAGAAAAATTTAAAGAGATAAGTGAAGCTTACGAAGTTCTTATTGACCCTGAAAAGAGAAGAATATATGATCAGTATGGGCATGAGGGATTAAAGGGATACTTCAGGCAGGGTGATTTCACCTGGAGTGACTTTACCCACTTCGATGACCTGAGGGATATTTTCAAAGATTTAGGCTTTGGATTTGACTTTTTTGAGGAAATCTTCGATTTCTTCACCGGTGGAAGAAGAACCACCACCAGAAGAGAACGTAGGACATCCAGAAAAGGAGAGGATCTTCGTATCTCCATCCCCCTCTCTCTTGAAGAAATAGCAAAGGGGACTACCAAAAAGATCAAAATCAAACGGCTGGAAAAATGTACTGCATGTAATGGCACAGGGTCCAGAGACGGCAGACTTTCTACATGTCCTACCTGTGGAGGGACGGGTGTAGTAAGAAAGGTCTCAAGAACCATCTTCGGACAGTTTATCCAGGAATCCACATGCCCCACTTGCCGCGGAGAAGGAACGATAATTCAGAACCCCTGCCCAGTATGTGGAGGTACTGGCAGGGTTAAAAAAGAAAAGGAACTCGAAATTAAAATCCCTCCTGGAGTGCGAGAGGGTGAGTACCTAATTCTACGTGGTGAAGGGAATGCAGGAATTAAGGGTGGACGATACGGTGATCTCTATGTATTTATTCAGGAGAAACCCCATGAGATTTACAGAAGAGATGGAGAGAATCTATATGTGGACCTACCTATAACTCCAGCAGAAGCAGCACTTGGGGTTGAATTTGAGATCGAAACCATACATGGTAAAAAACTTAAAATAGACATTCCAGCGGGTGCAGAAACAGGAACCCTCATTAAGGTAAGGGGAGAAGGGGTTATAAGAAACGGCAGGAGGGGAGACCTGTTTATTCGACTTGTGGTTATAACACCTAAGAAACTGACAAAAGAGATGAAAGAATTATATAAAAGACTGAGGGATATAGAAAAACATGAATTAGGGAAAGACTGGAAGGAAAGGGTAAGGAAACTCAAGAGATGAAATCAGCTATTTTTGAAAAGCAAAAAGGAGAAATGGCATACATCACCGGCGAGGAGTATCATCATCTTGTGAAGGTCAGGAGGATCAAAAGGGGAGAACTTGTAAGGATTACAGATGGGGCAGGGAAAAATTATCTGGCTATTGTGGAGTATATCGACAGAATAAAAAAACTTGTGGGAGTTCGGATAGTAAGTTATAATTTAAATACCGAACTTGATTTTAAACTCGGTCTTGGCTTTGCTTTGATAAAGAAGCCAAGATTGGAATTTTTACTTGAAAAATGTACAGAATTGGGGGTTGTAGAATTCACACCCCTAATATGTGAAAGAAGTATTGTATTAAAGAGGGAAATCGAAGAGAGGTGGTTAAAGATACTGAAAGAGGCTGTAAAGCAGTCTGGAAGATCCAGGGTTCCGGAAATCAGGAAACCTTTAAGTTTAGAAAAAATCGAAGAAATAGCCGCAAATTATAATACTTGGCTTTTTGGGGACATAAACGGAGAAAAGCTTATTCCAGAGATAAATCTAAAGGGAGATATTCTTGTTATAATTGGCCCCGAAGGGGGATTCACTGAAAATGAAAGGAAATTTCTTTTAAGTAAGGGCTTTTTGAATGTAAAGCTAGCAAAAACAATCTTAAGGGCCGAGACTGCAGCAATATCAGCCTGCAGTCAGATAATAGCTGTGAGAGAAACTAATGGGAGGCGCCCCAAAAACGCAAGGAGGTGATGCCTGTGTCCGGAGTCAGACTGCGTGAAGGAGAATCCTTTGACAGCCTTCTAAAAAGATTCAGAAAGGTACTGGCTAAAGATGGGATCCTTCAGGAAGTTAAAAGAACTCAATTCTATGAAAAACCCTCTGAAAAGAGGAAAAAAGAATTGATGGCTGCAAGAAGAAGGCTTCTAAGAAAGCTAAAAAGAATGGAAGAATGAATGTCCTTGATAGGCTCGAATATACAGAGCTGAAAAAAATCTTAGACTGGTACATATCCACTGATGCGGGGAAGTTAAAGCTTGAGGAGCTTTCCCCTAATCTCCCGCAGGAGGAAATACTTAAGAGATTCAAACTTATAGAATCCATAGGGGAGATTATAGAAGGGGGCTCCAGGTTAAATTTCTTTGACTTCCCACACATTAAAAAAGCTCTGGATATGGCTCTACAGGGCGCCTCCCTCCCTACAATTGAAATAAAAAAAGTCGGTATTTTTCTTACAGAGTATGACAAACTTTATGAGAGTCTTCTGGGCCATTTACCCCAGGATATACTGCCATCTCCTGAACCATTGAAGGTCTTAAAAAGGAAGATTCATTCTACTTTCGAAGATGATGGAGAATTAAAAGAAAAAGCTTCTCCACTTCTGTATGAATTGAGAGTCAAAAAAAGAAAACTGAGAGAAGAAATTTATAGGATTTTTGAAAAGCTGCTACTTGATTATGGTAGACAGGGGCTTTTGAGGGATAACATTATTACGTTGAGAAATGGTAGATTTGTACTTCCATTTGCGTCTCATGTAAAACCTAGAGGTGTGGTGCATGGATTCTCCAAAACAGAAGAAACTCTCTATGTTGAACCTTTCGAGACAGTTGAGATACAGAACAAATATGTGAAACTGATAGAAGAGGAGAGAGAGGAGCGAGAAAGGATCATTAGAGAGATCCTGGGGCTTTTGTGGGAAAATGCTCCTCTTATAAAGGAAATATGGGAGGCTCTGGGATTTATAGAAGTTATTTATGCACTCTATCGATTTAAAGATGAATACAATTGCGTATACCCAGAATTTAAAGAGGACAAAATAGTTATAAAGGAAGGACGTCACCCTGTCCTTGTGAAAAACAAAGGATGGGATAGGGTAGTCCCCCTTGATCTGAAACTGGATAAGAGGGCCCTCATCGTTTCCGGGCCTAATGCAGGAGGGAAAACGGTACTTCTCAAAACTGTGGGAATCTTTCACCTCATGGCGAAATCGGGCATGCCGGTTCCTGCAGCAGAAGCGATACTTATAAGGCCCAACCATATCTTTGCAGTTGGTTTTGAAGATGAACAGAATCTCCTGGAAGGAGAATCCAGTTTTACGGCTGTTATAAGAGAGATTGTAGATGTCATCTATAACGTGACAAAAGGAGATCTGGTATTGATGGACGAACTCATTTCTTCCACAGATCCTCAGGAAGCTTCAGGGCTGGCTTTCGCAGTAATCAAATATATTTTGAAAAAAGGGGGATGGGTGCTTGGAAACACACATCTAACCCTATTGAAAATGCTGGTTTCAGAAGACAGAGAGATGTTAAATGGCTCCATGCTGTTTGATCCCCTCACAAAAAAACCTACTTACAAGCTCAGAATAGGCGAAATAGGGGTTAGTCATGCCTTCGATATAGCTGTAGACGCCGGTCTTTCTCAGGAAATTGTGGATGAGGCCCGGAGATATGTCCAGGGGAAAGAAAGCCACCTTGAGAGGGTCATCTCTGACTTACGGAATAGAGAGAGCTTACTGGAAAGCTTGATAAATGAGTATGAAGAGAAGTTGGCTTATATTACAGAAAAAGAGAAAAAGGCTGAAAAGATTGCCAAAGAGAGGGCTCAAAAGATAATTCTACAAGCCAGAGAAGAAGTGACTGGACTTATCAAACAACTGGAAAAAGAAATAAAGAAGGAGAAAAAATTAAAGATCGCAAAAACCATCAGAAAAACTCTTCAGGAAAAGGCCAAAGAATATGACATCTTTACAACTCCGGCCAAAGAGTTGATACCAGGCAGAGTTTATCGAATAAAACCCATCGGTATCCTTGCCACTCTACAGAAGGTCAAGGATAAAAAAGCCATTATAAAAGTAGGGCTTAGGGAGATGGAGGTCCCTACAAGTTCTCTGTATGAGGTAGAATAATGTCAGAAATTATTGATAGAGTGAGGGAAGCGGTAGATATCCTCGACGTAATAGGCGAATATGTTCAGCTAAAAAGGGTAGGGAAATCTTACAGGGGTCTCTGTCCATTTCACGTTGAGAAGACACCATCTTTTTATGTCGATCCCGCAAAGGGTGTATACCATTGTTTTGGGTGTGGGGCTTCTGGTAATGTTTTTACCTTCCTTATGGAAATAGAAGGTATAACTTTTCGAGAAGCACTTCAAAGACTGGCAAAAAGAGCAGGTATTGATATTAAAGAGGAGAGAAGAGAAAGACCTGAACTTCGCCTTCTCAAAGAAACAGCAGAGTTTTATCACAGACAATTGTATAAACCTGACGGGAAAAAAGCTCTCGACTATCTGAGAGAAAGAAAAATTCCTGAATCCATCATTTCCCTCTTCAATATCGGATATGCTCCTCCTGCGGGTACTGTGAGTTATTTAAAAAATAAAGGATTTGACCACTCACTGATTATAAAGACCGGAATCCTAACGGATACAGGTAGAGGCTTTAGAGAATTGTTAAGGGACAGACTTATCTTCCCCATTACAGATGAATTTGGAAGAGTGGTGGGATTTGGAGGAAGAAGCCTTGACAGTTCAGTAGAACCCAAGTATATAAATTCACCTGAATCAGAATTTTTTAAAAAGGGAAAAATACTCTACGGATTTTATCAGGGAAAGAAGGAGATCAGGGATAAAAAAAGTGTGATAATAGTGGAAGGCTATTTTGATGTACTTGCCATGCATCTCATGGGTATTAAAAATGTTTGTGCACCAATGGGTACAGCTTTAACTGAAGACCAGGCTCAGATACTTACTAAATATGCAGAGAAGGTGTATCTACTTTTCGATGGAGATGAAGCGGGGAAAAAGGCGGCTATGAGAAGCGTTAAAGTTGCTATGAGTAAGGGAGTATTTCCTTATGTAGCACTGCTTCCTGAAGGGGAAGACCCTGCAAGCCTTTTTCAAAATGGGGAAAGTGGAGTGGTTGTGGACACACTGAGGAATGCAAAAAATTTTGCTGAATTTTACTTGGCTGAAGCCTCATCCATTGAAGAGAAGGTTAGATTGACCAAAGAGTTACTGGAAGAAATCGAAAAAATAGAGGATCCAGTGCTTAAGAATACTTATATTGAGGTTTTATCCAGTGTTTCAGGCATCAAGGAACTCCAGCTCAGGAATGTGCTTGCAATGTTTGAGAAGAAATTTCGGAAGGAAAAAAGTGAAGGCTTTAGTCTGGAAATGAGGCTGGTTATAGCATCACTCTTCGATAATGAAATACGGGAATTTCTCTTAGAGAATATAAATCCAGAGGATCTTGACGATGAGGATGCAAAGTCCATCTTACAGGAATTCAGAGAAGGTAAAAGCTCTGAAGAAATACTCACTTTACACCCTAAAAGAAAGGAGATTATCGAGTATGCAATGAAATATATTGATCTTAATGAAAGGGTGAAAGAGGACATTAAAAGTAGAATAAAAGAACTTAAATTTTATAAAGAACGCAAAAAAATCTTTACCAAAATTTTTGAAAAAACTGAAGAAAAGGATGAAATTGAGGCTTATTTAAGCCATATTATGGATTTGAAAAAAAAGCAATTTAGGGGGGATTAACATGAGAGATTGGATCGTACAGAATAAGCTTTTTCAGGATATTCTCGAGAAAGCAAAGGAGCAGGGGAAGATTTCTTACAGTGAATTAAACAGACTCCTCCCCACTCAGTATATTTCCAGTGAGGTGCTTGAGGAACTCATTGTTGCACTTAATGAGCAAGGAATTGAGGTTTTTGATGAGGTTCTTGAGGGTAGAAAGAAAAAGAAAAAGGCTGACAGGTTTCTTGAGGAAGATTATATTCAGGTTAGAGATGATCCAACAAAAACCTATTTGAAACAGATATCTGATCTGGGCCTTCTCACAAAAGAAGAAGAGGTTAAATATTCTAAAACTATTGATGATTCAAGGAAAGCAGTGGTTAAACTCCTTTTCTCTACAAAATTCGGGCTGGCAAAATTCCTGCATTTCATTGAACTGTGTGACAAAGGAATCTATCAAATTGAAGAGATTGTACAGGTTGATTCCCAGTACTGGACTTCAAAAGAGATGAATACAAAGGAAAAGGCAAGGGTTGGAAGAGCCTTCAAATATCTGAGAGAAAATATCAAACTTCTCCTGGATAATTATTTTAATGGTGAAAATCCACCTCAGGATATCAAAAAGACTCATACCAGTGTCGTAAGGAAGATACTCAATCTGGAACCTCAGTTCAAGAAAGTTCTGGAGGTTGTGGAGAGATTCAGGGGTGTTGTGAAAGACTACGGGAAATTAAAGAAAAGATATGAATTCCTGGAATTTGAGGCCGGTAAACTATTTGAAAAGAGAGGTAAGGAATTACTCACTCCAGAAGATGAAAGAACACTGGGAGAAATTTCCTTTGAGATGAAGGAAATTAAATCCCAAATGGACCTTCTCAAAGAAGAGCTGGGAATGGACTATGAGGAAGCCAAGAATGTTCTCAAACACTTGGATAAACATATCGCCGAATTAAACGAAGCAAAGAGAAAAATGGTGGAGGGGAATGTCAGGCTGGTAATAGGAATTGCCAAAAGATTTATGAACAGGGGACTTGAATTTATGGACCTCATACAGGAAGGGAATGCTGGTCTTATAAAGGCTGTCGAAAAGTTTGATTACAGGAAGGGATATAAATTTTCAACCTATGCAACCTGGTGGATTAGACAGTCCATTACCAGGGCTATTGCTGACCAGTCAAGAACAATCAGAATTCCCATCCACATGATAGAAACCATAACTAAGGTTTCAAGAGCTTCAAGAGTACTCATGCAGGATTTTGGAAGGGAGCCTACTGTAGAAGAAATAGCTGATTATCTTGACCTTCCAGTGGAGAAGGTGAAGCAGGCCATTGAATCTGCAAAAGAGCCCATATCCATAGATAAGCCTATTGGACATGATGATAAGAGTTTCGTGGGAGACTTCATTGTGGACAGTATTCAGAAAACCCCCTTTGAATATGCTAGAGACAACATACTAAAGGAGAAACTCGAAGAAGTGCTCAATACACTCTCCAAGAGAGAAAGAAAGATCTTGGAATACAGATTTGGACTGGGAGATCATCCACCAAAAACTCTGGAAGAAGTGGGGCAGATATTCAATGTCACAAGAGAAAGAGTAAGACAGATTGAGGCTAAGGCTCTTAAGAAGCTCAAACATCCGGTGAGGATTTCCAAGCTTAAAATGCTTGTGGAACCACCGGAAAAACCTTACTGATAAGTGGTCTCTGCAGTAATAGTAGCGGCAGGTAAAGGAGAACGGTTCGGAAGGGATAAGATATTTTTAAATATTGCAGGAAGACCTCTCATATTCTGGACGCTTTTGAAATTTGAGGAGACAGATGAGGTTGATGAAATCATACTCGTTTTAAGGAAAGAAAATCTTGAGAGGGGAGAAGAGTTAAAACAGCACTTCCGTAAATTGTTCCACATAGTTCTGGGCGGTAAAGAAAGAGGAGATTCTGTTTTCAATGGACTGAAAAATACAAAAGGGGACCGGGTTCTGATCCACGATGGAGCCCGGCCCCTTGTTTCTTCTCAACTGATAAAAAGGGTTATAAAAGAATTGGAACGATATCCAGCAGTTGTCCCATGTATGAGGATACCTGATACTGTCAAAAACCTTGAGGGAAGCAAAGTTCAGGGGGTTGTGGACAGGAATTCTATTGTTGCCATTCAGACCCCTCAAGGTTTTAAGAGGGATCTAATATTTGAAGCTTATAAAAGGGCAATAGAAGAAAAAAAATATTTCACTGATGATTCCTCATTGCTGGAGGAGGTCCTTGGTATTAAGTCTCACTGTGTTGAGGGGGAAAAGAATAACATAAAAATAACATACGAGGAAGATATAAAACTCCTGGAGGCTTATTTGATGAAGGGGGGTAAATTAAGAATCGGAATAGGTTTCGACTCCCACAGATTGGTTGAAGGAAGGAAACTCTTTATAGGTGGAGTGGAAATTCCCTCTGAAAAGGGAGCCCTTGGCCACTCCGATGGAGATGCCCTCATTCATGCAATCATCGATGCAATCCTGGGTGCTTCGGGACAAAAAGATATAGGCGTCCTTTTCCCTGACACTGATGATAAATACAGGGGCATTTCGAGCATTACACTCCTTGAAAAAGTCAGGGAAATTATAGAAAATGAATTTGAGATTGTGAACATAGATTCGGTTGTAAAACTGGAAAGACCTAAAATTTCTGAATACATTCCGAAAATGAAGAAGAAGATTGCAGAAGCATTAAAAATTCCGGAAGAGCGCATTAACATAAAAGGCAAAACAGGTGAAAAAACCGGGCCAGTGGGTGAGGGAAAGCTCATCGAAGCTCAGGCTGTGTGTCTTGGGATACTTCTAAAATAGGAATCCTCCTCTCACAAACCCTTTCTACAAGATATCTATCGTGACTCACAAGAATGAGAGTTCCTTTGAATTCTAAAAGGGCCTTCTCCAGCAATTCTACAGTATAATAATCTAGATGGGTTGTGGGCTCATCCAGAATCAGAACATTGGGTTCGTCCAGAATTATTTTCACAAGCTCAACCTTTCTCTTCTGTCCCTCACTCAATTCCCTGAGTTTCTTGAAAAAGCTATCCCCTCTAACCTTTAAACATCCGAGGAGTGTTCTCGCCTTTTCCCACAATTCCTTATCAAAAAGTTGGTAAACCTTCATTTCTTCATTAAAGAGAATACCACTCTGGGGCAAATATCTTGGCTTACTCAATTTATGCCATACAACTTCTCCCTCATCCGCTTCAATATCTCCGAGTAAGATCCTCAAAAGAGTTGTTTTACCCGAACCATTAGGCCCGTCAATGGAAACCTTCTCCCCCCAGTTTACCGAAAAAGAAAAAGAGGAAAATAATGTTTTTTCTTCAAAAGATTTAACAAGACCGGTGACTGCAAGACACACTCCAGAAGGAACCTCCACATCCTCAAAGCTGATATTGTATATTTTTTCTATCCATGGCTTTTCCCTTTCCAGTTCCTGAATGCGCTTTTCTCTCCTTGTTTTAGCAAGAATAGCCCTTTTAGCAAGTTTACTCGCTTTGTGACTTATAAATCCTTTATCTCCTGCACCTATTTTTTCTTTCTCTTTCCTTCCAGCCCATGTTTTATAATTTCTCTCCATTTTCTTTAATCTTTCTATTTCCTTTTCGATTTTCTCCTTTTTTCTTAGCTTCTCTTTAAATTCTCTCTCCTTTGTGGCTATAAAAACAGAGTAATTCCCGGAGTATTCTCTGAGACGGCCTCTTTCAATTTCAAGTATCCTGCTCACGGTTTTGTCCAGAAACCATCTATCATGAGAGACTATAATAAAGGCTGATTTGGATCTTTTTATTGTATTTTTAAGAAATTCAATTCCCTCCCTATCAAGAAAATTCGTGGGCTCATCCAGAAGATACAAATCTGCGTGTTGACTCAACAATGATGCTATTTTAAGAATCCTCCTTTCTCCACCTGAAAGGGAATCAACCTCCCTCTGGAGCGTATTTTCTGAAAAGCCAAAATTCAGCAAGGTGTTCCTTATTTGTTTCAATTTTTCAAAACCGCCTTTTTCTTCAAAACTTTTTAAAAGGTCTGCATAATGGAGCGGGTTCTTTATCCCATCCCTTTCCATACTTTTTAATTTTCTGAACATTCCTACAATTTCCTCGTCTTCGAGCATGTATTCTACCACGCTTATTGCACCCGATGCCTTCTCTTCTTGTTTCAAGTACATAATAGAACAATTAAATCTCTGTATATTTCCCTCTTCCGGCTCTTTATCACCCTTTACGAGTTCAAGGAGTGTGGTTTTCCCTGAGCCATTGACACCAAGCAGACCGATTTTTTCACCTTCATATACAGTAAAAGACACTCCTTTAAAAAGATAATCTTTCATTTCTGGATATATGAAAGCAACGGAATTTAGATTAACCAAGATTCTCATTTCACACCTCCGGGATTAGATGGATTATAAATATGTCGGCATATTACCTGATCATGGCAGGATAATATTTTTATAAGGCTGATCCTTAAAAAAGTCAACGATAAATCTTTAAAACTAAATTTTCTCAGAAAGAAAATTTTCATAATCCTGTCAACTGAATCACTTCAATTTGACCTTTTTGAGGTATTAATTTAAAATAGGTTGCTATGAAGGGAAGAATCGTCTATATCGAAGAACTAAAAAAACATGTTGGGGAAGAGGTAGAAATCAGAGGCTGGGTTTATAACAAACGTTCCTCGGGAAAGGTAAGATTTGTTATTATCCGGGATGGAACTGGGTTCCTGCAGTGTGTAATGGTAAAATCAAACCTAGCGGATGAAGTATTCGAGCTTTACGATGAACTTTCTCTCGAAACATCAGTTATAGTAAAGGGTAAGGCAAGGGAAGACAGGAGAGCACCAGGAGGAGTGGAACTTGAACTTCAAGATTTAAAAATAATGGGTAAATCTGTGAATTTTCCCATTCCAAAGGTGAGAGAGGATAACATTCCAGACGTAGGGGTTCTCCTGCCTATAAGACATCTATGGTTGAGGACCAGGAAGCAGTGGGCCCTCATGAGAATTAGACATACCGTGGAAAAGGCCATACATGACTTTTTCGATAAAAACGGTTTTATAAGAATAGACGCCCCGATCCTCACTCCCTCAGCCTGTGAAGGGACAACAACCCTTTTTGAAACGGACTATTTTGGTGAAAAGGCATATCTTACACAGTCCGGGCAACTTTACATGGAAGCGGCGTGTATGGCCCATGGAAGGGTGTACTGTTTCGGTCCAACCTTCAGGGCAGAAAAATCCAAAACTAGACGGCATCTTATGGAATTCTGGATGGTGGAGCCAGAGATTGCATATGCAGAGCTACCGGATATTATGGAAAACGCTGAGAGATTCGTTTCATACATTGTGGAAAGGGTTCTGGAGGAAAGAAAGGAGGAGCTCAAAACTCTGGAAAGGGATATATCAAAACTCGAGCATGTCTCTCCTCCTTTTCCGAAAATCAGTTACACAGAAGCTGTAGAAATACTGAAGAAAAAGGGATTTAAATTTGAATGGGGAGAAGATTTTGGAGGAGATGAGGAAACTGCCATTTCAGAAGAATTCGATAAACCTGTAATTGTCCATCGCTACCCTGCAAAAATTAAGGCATTTTACATGAAAAGAGACCCTCAGAATCCCGAGTTAGCCCTCTGTATGGACATGCTCGCCCCAGAAGGTTACGGCGAGATTATAGGAGGGGGACAGAGAGAAGATTCACTGGAAGAGCTGGAGAAAAGGTTTGATGAATACGACCTACCCAAAGAAGCATATGAATGGTATCTTGACTTAAGAAGATATGGTACAGTTCCTCATGCAGGATATGGTCTTGGTATAGAAAGAACCATAGCATGGATTAGCGGAATCAAACATGTGAGAGAGGCTATTCCCTTCCCCAGACTCCTCGAGAAGATCTATCCATGAGCCTGGCGATACTTTCCCTGGGGAGTAACCTGGGAGAAAGACACAATAATCTAAAAAGGGCTCTCCTTGAATTAGAGAAACTGGGTAAAATTGTAAATAAATCACATACCTATGAAACCAAGCCCTATGGTGTATTTGACCAGCCAAATTTCTTAAATATGGTCGTTGGAATTGAAACAGAACTTCCTCCCAGAAAACTTCTTGAGAAATTGAAATCCATTGAGAAGAAGCTTGGACGTAAAGAAACAAGAAGATGGGGAGAGCGAATTATAGACATTGATATCCTTTTCTATGATGAGATCATTGTAGATGAACCAGGGCTTAAAATCCCGCATCCTGAAATCCAGTACAGAGAATTTGTTTTGAAACCCCTCCGAGAAATATATCCCGACTTTATTCATCCCACTTTGAAAAAAACCGTAAGGGAACTTTTCCAGAAACTCCCGGATATTCCTCTTGTTGCAAGCCTAGAGGTGCAACCGGGAAGATTCTTTTTTGCTGTGAAAGAGGATAAAATTCTTCGAACCTCTTTTTTTGAGATAAAAGGACGAATGGAAATGAACCCAACCATTTTAAGATTAAAGGATGAGCTGAAAAGGTATTTTGATGGAGAGAAGATGGATTTTGAGGGATATAAATTGGAGGAAAGTGGACTCTCAGCATATGCCAGGAGAGTCTATAACCTTTTGAGAAGAGTGGGATGGGGGGAAACAATAACCTATAAAAAACTTGCAGAACTCTCTGGGAAACCGGGTGGACAAAGGGCCATTGGAAGACTAATGGCAACAAACCCATTTCCCATAATTGTACCCTGTCATAGAGTAATAAGAACAAACGGAAAAATAGGAGGTTTTGGAGGTGGAGTTGAGTGGAAAAAATTTTTACTCAGGCTGGAAGGGCATAATTTTTAGCCTTATATTCCTTGTCCTTACAGATTGTGCAACATTTAAAACTGCAAAGACCAGCCAGAACCCGCAGATAAAGTTAACAGGCACCCGGATAGCATCTATCTCGCTTGAAAAGATAACCTTTATTATGGAAACTGATATTTCAAATCCCAATGATTTTCCCATCAAGCTGCTGGGTGGTGAATACAGGTTTTTTATAAATGGGGTTGAGATCCATGGGGATAAATTTCCTCACATATCTGTTTTAAAGCCCCATAAAACAAAATCCTTTGATACCTTTGTACCTTTTTACGAAGAGAAGCAAACTGACGAGCTCCTGGACGCCTTGCGCGATAGAACTGCTAAGTTTAAGGTTATCTTAGATCTGGAATTCCAATATCCTGAGGGGAGGAAAAGGATACATAGGGTGTTCATAAGGCCTTACAAGAAATATTAATATAAATACTTCAAAATTTGCTTCATCTTCTCGTTGCATATATCACATAATTCATCTTTTTTGTAATCTGTGTCCATGAGCGAGTTGGAAAAATGCATAACACAGGATGGATCTGGGCAGTGTGAAAGTCCTATAAGATGCCCCAATTCATGAAGGACCTCTTTCCTGACTCTGGACTTAAAAATTTCTAAATCCTCGGGCAAACCATAGAACTCTTGGCGGAGTCTGGTGATAGAGACTATTCCCACTTCTCCTCCGATACCGTTTACCACCCCAAAGACAAAATTCATCCCAGGTACAAAAATGTCCACATCACAAACACCTAGAAGCTTATCAGGCTCAAAGAAGTTTAAAAGTATTTTCAATATATGAATGGCATTATATTGACCTCTTGTCTCGTCCATTTTAACCCCGAGTATTAATTTGTCTTTAATCTTCACATCAACAGGGATTCTCTCTTGTATAAAATTTGCTATCTCCTCGATTAATTCAGAAGAAATTTTACCTACAGGTAAAAGATTAATTATCATTTATATATGATGCTTCTACTGCCCTCTTATGTCAAGCTTTTCTGTTGATGTTTCATAATTCCTGCATTAACATAAGGTCATGAAAAAGCGGATTTCTTTTATTATCAGTTTGGCTCTCATCCTAGCTTTGCTTATTATTGGTATAGCAATAAAAGATTACGAAGAAGTGGAATTCAACGCTAATATCCTGTGTCTTTCCTGCATAGGAATTGAATAATGTGGAGAAGAATAGTTCAAATACTGTCTGCCATCGGGATAAATAGTAATTTCTCAATTTTCAAAAATTTTGGTATCTACCAAGGACCCTTTAAAAGGGTTTGTGCCCCTGTTTTAAATTGCTATGCATGCCCTCTTGCAAGATTTTCTTGTCCCATAGGTTCACTACAGCATTTTATCGGTATCAGAAAAATACCGTATTACATTCTCGGATATATTGGCACCATTGGCATGTTTGTGGGGAGGTCTGCCTGCGGATGGCTCTGTCCCTTTGGTTTTATCCAAGAGCTATTATATAAAATTGGGAATATAAAAATAAGGGTTGGAAAGTGGGCGGGATATGTGAAATATATTGTGCTTATTATAATCATTCCGGTGGTATATTTCACCACAGAACCCTGGTTCTGTAAGATATGTCCAGCTGGTACTCTGGAAGGTACTATACCCATAATGATCTCTCCCATGTGGGAGCCCCTCTCGCAACTCATAAGTTGGAGATTTTACATGAAGCTCTCTATACTTGTGATTTTTGTTATCTCCGCCATTCTCATAAAAAGGCCATTCTGCCGTTTTATGTGTCCTCTTGGCGCAATGTGGGGATTATTCAACAGAATAAGCGCATTAAAACTAAAGGTGGAGAAACATTATTGTCAGGAGTGTGATATATGTGGAGAAGTTTGTCCCATGGATATAAGAATATATAAAGATCCCAATCATTTTGATTGTATCAGATGTATGAGATGCGTGACGGCATGCCCCAGACAGGTGGTGTCTGTGGAAATATTTGATCTTAAAATTTGGCCGAAGCAGGAAGAAAGTCTGAAGCGTGTCTATTTAAATGCTAGTGACCAATAAAAAAGGGGCCCCTTAAGGGCCCCTTTTATTTTGATCTCACCATTCTCTATCTTACCAACACCATCTTCCTTGTTCTCCTGTAGTCACCAGCCATGAGCCTCAGGAAATACACACCCTGTGATAACCTCCTGCCCCTGGAATCCCTACCATCAAACCTCACAACATGATAACCAGCCTCATACACACCATGTGCCAGCACCTTAACCCTTCTACCCTGTATATCATAAACTGATAACTCCACCTTGGTCCTCCTAGGCAACGCAAACCTCAC
>Ga0190361_1000024_pt1 | contig 64444 bp, 49 predicted proteins | sample 48721845_MG_FD_161273 | JGI IMG/M metagenome (GOLD analysis project Ga0190361, IMG submission 161273) | Hydrothermal vent microbial mat bacterial communities from Southern Trench, Guaymas Basin, Mexico - 4872-18-4-5_MG | ecosystem: Environmental > Aquatic > Marine > Hydrothermal vents >... | reverse complement strand
ATTGAGTTTTGGATATCATAGAGGTCACGGTTCATAGGAATACTGGAAATAAATTCGGCACTGTAGTTAATGCTGGCTTTAGATGACTTAACGTCAACTACAGGAGATTCGGCCACAACTTCAACTTCCTCTTCGATAGCCGACATAGCCATTTCGATTTTGACTTCGGTGGTTTGTCCGACGCGGACGATAAGTCCCTTCCGGACGATGGTCTTAAAACCGGGCATCTCCACTCTCACCTGATATTCACCGGGTGAAAGTGCTGGAAAACGGAAACGACCTGCTTCAGAGGTGATATAAGTTCTTTGGCCCATAAGCCCGGTTCCGGTTAAAGTAACTGTAGCTCCGGGCAAGGGATTACCTTCCTCATCAACGACCAAGCCATAGATTGTTCCTGTCTGTCGGCCTTGAGCGTAGCTAATGGCAGCTAAGCTAAAAATAAAGGCCAAGATGAGGATGGTTTGTAAAGGTTTCTTCATTACTTCCTCCTTTGATTAAGTAAATTTTTTTTAAAATTTTGACCACGATTAAATCTGTTAATAGATTGAAGAATAACTTTATTCTCACCTCCTTTCTTAAAGTTGATTTTATTGTGGTAAGAAGAAATATTGTTTACTTGGTCAAAAAGTAGTTGGGATGAGGTTGATTTCCTGCCTCCCCACCCAGGCCTGTATATGATATACATTTTGTATTTTTAAATAGCAAATTATATGCCAAATTGCAATAAAAATTTGCATTATTTTTAAGGGAAAAAGACAATTTTGAGCTGTGAGAAAGAAGGATAATATCCATCTATTTGGATTTTATCCAAAATTTTGGATATAGGGACCTTTTTCTTGGCTAATAAAGAGGGGTGATTATTTAGGCCGATGAAAATGAGCGCTGGCCCAAAGAGCAGCTCCAATAAATCCTGCTTGATTTCCTAGAAGAGCTGATTCCAAGCGACATTGGCTGTAAGGAAGTAAATATGACCGTTTTTTTAATTCCTGGAGGGTCGGTTGTAAAAGGAGATCGCCGGCTTTCATGACTCCCCCGCCTAGGATTATTTTTTCTGGGTCAAGGAGATTAATGGCTGAAGCCAGACCTATCCCCAGATAATAGCCAGCTTGGTGGAAGGCTTTCTTGGCCGCCTTGTCTCCAGATTTGGCCCGGCGATAAACCTCTTCCGAAGTCAAAGATTCAGTGGAACCACTGAAGAGCTGGTAGGTACGGACGATTTTTTCGCTAGAAACTTCTGTTTCCAGACAACCCCGACTACCACATTTACAGGGGTCGCCTTCAGGATTAACAATGACATGGCCTAGTTCGCCAGCAAAACCATTAACTCCTTCCCAGAGGCGCCCTTCAAGGATTATTCCCGAACCCACTCCCGTGCCAATGGTTAAGAGAATCATACTTTTTAACCCCTGGCCGGCACCTACACAGAATTCGCCAAAAGCGGCCATATTGGCATCGTTGTGAATGGTAAAGGGGACTTCCACTAGCTGGGAGAAAAGAGGTTCGAGAGGTACGCCATTGAGCTCAGGATAATTGGGGGAGCGATGGATCATTTTTGACCGGCGGTTGAAAATTCCAGGCAGTCCAAAGCCTATGCTCAAAATAGGTTGGGTAGCTTTCTCTTTTAAGATCTTCCAGATATGTTTGATTTCCTCCAGAAGTTGGTGAAGGTCAGGAGGAGTTGGCGAAGAATGGGCGAAGAGAACCTCTCCTCGGTCATTCACTAGACCGAATTTTAAGTTCGTTCCTCCCATATCGATACCAGCATATATCTTCATCTCAAATTTTCTCTCCTATAACTGCGTAGTTGAGAGGGGAATAAAGAAGTTTATTTAATTTGTCCACATTTCGGTTAAATATTTCACTAATTTCAGAGCGGGCCGCAAGTGACTCCAGCTGTTCTGTTTGAGGCGGTTCTCCATAAATAAGCCGAGTCTGAGCAAAGCCGTGGGTTTCAAAAAGAAATTGGAGGGCTAAAGGGTGGATCGGTTGAGTATGAGAAAGATCCAGAAAATAGACCTGAACTAGCGCGAAGACAGAAGTAGGGTTAACCGTTTCCAGAATCAAGCGGCCTCCCGGAGCTAATTTAAAATAGGCCAGTTGAATTAATTGTTCTAAATAGGAAGGAGGCAGATGTTCAATAACCTGGGAGGAAAAAATACCGCCGAGTGACTCATCTGGTTGAGCCATTAACCAAGTCAAGAGGTCCTCCTGGTGGCAAATTAAACCTTTCTCCCGACAATATTCCACCATTTCCTGATTAGAATCTACTCCCTCGGCCTCCAGACCCTTTTCTCGAAGAAGTTCGAGGAATTCACCTCGACCACAGCCTAAGTCAATTATTTTTCCCTTCGGGAAGAGGTCAACATAAGGGGCGAGTTGTTGTTTCACTTGAGCTTCGTCTCCCCGGAATCGATTTTCAAAACTGGCATAAGTTGCATCCTTTAGAGAATCCAGAATTTGCCTGCTGAGCTGCTGAGGAATCTCTTTTTGCTCTCGAAGAAGTTGGATTAAATTGTCAAGTTTATCTCTTAAAAAATACAATTTTTTGACTAGCATTCGGGCATCTTGAGCTTCCACAGCCAATTTTTCTACCCGCCATTCAAGGGATTTAAAAATCATCCCGACATGATTACTACTCAGAGCATCCCATTCTCTATCTTTGGCTTCGACCAATTGGTGAAAAACAGAGAATAGTTTTTCTAGATGGGAAACAATCAGACTGATTTGTTTATGTTGATGCTCGATTATTTGCTGAGTTCTTTGCCAATTATGGAGGAGCGTAGAGAGAAGTTGAGCCTCAAATTTATGTTTTTTCCCTAACCAAGATTTTTTGGATAGTCTTTCAGGAAGGGCCAGGAATTCTTCTTGAGCCTTTTGCCTTTCATCTTCAGGAAAAGAAGGAGTTAGCTCTTTTAATTTTTGTAGGAGAAGGTTAAATTCTTTTTCGAGTTCTTGTCTTTTATAAGTTAAGGATTCAATCTTCCGGCGCATTAATCCTGAGGTGGGTTGGGCTTATTTTTCTCTTTTTTTTCTTTTTCTTTCGATTCTTCTTGACCACTTAACGACTTTCGAAAATTTCTGATTCCTTCTCCTAAGGAACGGCCTAATTCAGGGAGTCGCCGGGCCCCAAAAATCAAGACTATTAAGAGCACAATAAGTAATAATTCTGAAGGTCCTACCGGTCCAAATAGAAACATCTTTTAAACCTCCTCATGGAGTACTTTTTTCTGCTCTGGGTCAGTTTATACCAAGTTAATTTAGTTAGTCTTAAAAGTCAAGCTAGCCATAAGCACTCTTGTGTTTGTGATGAGGAACTCTTGGGAAGCGGAGGCTGTGAGCGGAGGAGGGTGTCTGACACTTTAATATTATGCGACACAATTCTTGTGGGTGTCTGACACTTTGTGTAGGGTGTCTGACACCTTAATGTTATGCGACACAAAAAATGTTGTGTTTGACACCAAAATGTTGGACACAGCAGCTGAAAGGCGAAGCCTGACCCTCACCTTATCCAAATAATCACCCCTCTGGAGGGAAACAAATTATCAAGTTATCTTCCAAGCAGGGCCAAGCGGAGAGATATATTTTAGACAAGAAGGATGTTCTAATTGATGAGTTTAGTGGTGTTAGATTATTTTAATTTGTTTTTAAGGAATTTATTGTTAAAGAAAAGAATGGATATTTGAAAAATAAAAATAAAAATATAAAAATTTATCAATCTGGAAAAACTCGGTTTTAAGAGATAGATAAAGAGAAATAAATTTATAATCCATCGGTAGTTGACTAGTCGGCTGGATTGATGAACTAAAAATATTCGATTATTATCCACTAGCCAGCCAGCTTTTCCTTTCAATCCCTTTGAAGCTGAAGATTATCTGGTTTTCAGCTATAATAAATTAGCTAAAAATTTGTCCTCGAGCTCCTTCAAAAATATTTTTTATGACTGCTGAGGTTTTTCTACCCTTGAGGGAGATAATAGGAAGTGAATATGGCTAGAAAAAATAAGCAAGTTGGCGCCCAAGAAATTAAGCGAGTGGCTCAAGACCACATTCGAAATTTCGCTATTATTGCTCATATTGATCATGGCAAGTCGACTTTAGCGGATCGCTTAATTGAGCTAACTGGGGCCCTGCCTGCCCGAGATTTAAGAGAGCAGGTTTTAGATACCATGGATCTGGAAAGAGAGCGCGGCATCACCATTAAAGCTCAGACAGCCCGCTTAAATTATGAGTCGCCTCAAGGAGAACTATTTGTGCTTAATTTGATTGATACTCCCGGGCATGTGGATTTTGCTTATGAAGTTTCTCGTAGCTTAGCCGCCTGTGAAGGGGCTTTATTAGTGGTCGATGCTTCTCAAGGAGTTGAGGCTCAAACTCTAGCTAATGTTTATTTGGCCCTCCAACATGATTTAGTTATTATTCCTGTAATCAACAAAATTGATCTCCCTCAAGCTCAGCCAAAAGTGGTGCTGGACCAATTGGAATCCATGATCGGACTTTCCCGGGAAGAAGCTTTACTTGTCTCAGCTAAAACAGGTGAAGGTGTGCCGGCTATTCTTGAGGCTATTATCCATCGCCTCCCCCCTCCCCAAGGAAAAGTGGAGGCACCGTTACGAGCTCTTCTTTTTGATGCTTGGCTTGATGCTTATCGAGGAGTAGTTGTGCTGGTAAGAGTTATGGAGGGGGTTCTCCGGCCAGGCAGTGAAATTGTTCTGATGTCCACCTCTTCTGTTTATGAGGTGGAAGAGTTGGGTGTTCTCACTCCCCGTCCCCAAAAAGTAGACTGCCTCCTCCCTGGGGAAGTTGGTTACTTGATGGCCGGCATTAAAGAATTACGCTTGGCTAGAATCGGTGAGACAATTACTTCCAGAGAGAAGCCGGCCGCCGACCCTCTCCCCGGATTCCAAGAGCCCAAACCCATGGTCTTTTCGGGATTTTATCCGGCCGGCGAGACAAGTGCCGAAGATTTAAAATCGGCCTTAGATAAATTAAAACTGAATGATTTTTCTTTTACTTATGAACCCGAAAGTTCGCCAGCCTTGGGATTAGGCTTTCGGTGTGGGTTTTTGGGTTTGCTTCATCGAGATATTATCCAGGAAAGATTGGAGAGAGAATTTGGGGTGGAACTTATCAGCACAGCCCCTATGGTGGAGTATCTGGTGGATTTGAAAAATGGCCGCCAGATAAAGATTCAGAATCCTTCCCAGCTCCCCCCTCTTTCAGAAGTAAAGCAGATTAAAGAGCCGATTATTGAGGCCATTATTATTACGCCTGACCGGTACCTGGGAGAAATTTTGAAATTGGCCGAGGAAAAGCGAGGTGTCCAGAAAAAGCTGGAATATATTAGCGCCCAGAAAGTGGTTTTAACTTATCAGTTGCCTTTAAATGAAGTCGTGGTGGATTTTTACACCCGGTTGAAATCCCTTTCTCAAGGCTACGCTTCCTTGGACTATGAATTCATTGGCTATCAACCCGCCGAACTGGTCCGGCTGGATATTCTAATAAATCGCCAGCCAGTCGATTCGCTTTCTCTAATTGTGCACCGGGACAAGGCTTATGTCACCGGCAAAAAACTGGTTAAGAAATTGCGGGAGGCAATCCCCCGTCAACAATTCGAAGTAGCTCTTCAAGCAGCTATTGGCCATCGGATTATTGCTCGGGAGACAATAAAGCCCTATCGAAAAGACGTCTTAGCTAAATTATACGGAGGTGATTATACCCGGAAGATGAAACTCTTGGAAAAACAGAAAGCCGGCAAAAAAAGAATGAGACGGATTGGTCGGGTCGATGTGCCTCAGGAGGCCTTTCTGGCTATTTTAAATATCCGGTAAAAAAATATTTTGACAATAGTCGGCCGACTGAACAATAATGGAAAGCTTATTATGGCGCTTTCCAAACTGGATAAGGCAGTTAATAATGCCTTGAAAATCCTCAAGGAAGTTTTGCCTGACCAGACTTATCTTTATCTTCCTCTTCTCTCCCGGGCTCTTGTTTGGGGCTTACGCCGCTATTTTCACCGACAGGCAGAATTAATGGCCACACCTGTGTGGCCTTGGCCAGCCAGAATAAAGGTCAAACCGGATGAATTTATTCTTGATTTTTTTCAGACTCATTCTGGTTTGCGCCGGGAATTCGCGACTGAATTAAAGAATAAGGATTTAAAGAGTCTCCGTGAGGCTTTTGTTTATCTTTATCCCCTCTTAGGGCTCAATGAACCCTTTCTTTGGGGGCTTTTTGCTCCGGAATTAGGCAGGCAAGAATACCGTTTGATTATCCGAACATTTCAAGATAGATTAGACCGGGCTCGCCGAGATTTAGCTTCCGTTTCTTCCCGAAAGAAGTTAATCTCAGCTCTGAAGACCTTCCAAGAGGATATCACCGCCATGGCGATAGATCTTTCGGGGGAAGCTGAGGTGAGAAGAAGTTTGGTTAAGCTTTTGCAGCAATCATTGCCTCCTCCCGAAAAAGATTAGAAAGATTAGTTAAGATAGGGCGGGGCAAGTTTTTTAATACGGCAGAGAATTTGTTTGACCCTGGTCATATCTGTGGGTAAGATACGAAGGAAGAATCATTTTGGTGGTGGTCATAACCATTCCAGGTTGACTTAACTGGTGGGACTAAAAGATGGTTAATGATAGAAAATTGAGAACCACGCCTTCTTTTAAAAAACGGGCTTCTTCTGAATATTTTAAAATTCTGGGCCTAGGCCTGGTGATTTCTTTTTTAGCTTGTTCCTCTCCTTTGCAAGAAGTTAAATTGTATTTTACCCGAGGACAAGAAAGTCTTCGTCACTACAATTCGGCTCAAGCTAGAATATATTTTCAAAAAACCAAAGAGGCGGCTACCGCAGCTATTAAATCTCAGCCAGTAGCTCAATTATATGTGCTGAAAGGTCTAGCTGAGGTTCAGCTCGAGGAGTGGTCGGCTGCCCGGAGAAGTTTTTCTTTGGCTTACTCTTTAGGCTTTGACAAAGGTGAAAAATGGGCAGCTGAAGTGGCCTTATTCGGTTTGGCCCAGAGCTTAGGTGAATTGGGCTTAAGTCAACAGGCTGGGCAGATTTACGATTATTTAGTCACCCGGTCTCAGTTTGAACCGGTTACGCTTTTGGCTGCTCAAAGATACGTTGACTTCACGCTGGAGCGCAGCTTTACCCTGGAAGAACGGGAAAAGGAGGTCCTGCTTCGTCGATTATTAAATCGGGTGAGAAGCCTTATTAAGGAGAACTATCATCAGGGTTTTTATCATTATCTCAGTTCTCAAATACTAGCCCACCAGCAGCTCTATCGCCGGAGTTTCGAAGAAGCAGTTATGGCTCGGGAACTGGGTCTGCCCACAGAAGAGATTTGGCGGGATAACGATCGCCAAATAATTTTTTGCTTTCGCCAGTTAAAAAAAGATTTATTAAAAGAGGATTGGCAGGATTTTCTTCAACTTTATCAACGATTAATTACTAGTTGGGGCTGGGCGGATGAAGAAACCCCGCCCTGGATGAAGAGGTGAACTATGTGGCCGTCTTTAGAATGGAAAAGGGATAAATTGATATTAATTGATCAGCGACTCCTGCCGGCTGAAGAAGTTTATCTTGAATGCCGGACAGGAGAGGAAGTAGCCCAGGCGATTGAAACGTTAGTTATTCGAGGGGCTCCTGCGATAGGAATAGCTGCAGCTTACGGAGTAGTCTTGGCAGTGCGAGGAATTCGAGATAAGCCCCTTCTTCAGGAAAGATTCGAGTGGATTGTCAATCGACTTCGCCAAACTAGGCCCACAGCTAGGAATCTTTTTTGGGCTCTGGAGAGGATGGTCGCCACTCTGAAAAAACTGGCTCCTCTCGCCCCCGAAGAAATTGTTCAGGGTTTGGAAGAAGTGGCTTGCTCTTTGGAAAAAGAGGATATTACTCGCAACAAAAAAATAGGTGAGTATGGTGCCTCTCTTATTCCGGCTTCCAGCACGGTACTCACTCATTGTAACGCGGGTGCATTAGCCACCGCCGGGTATGGAACCGCTCTCGGAGTGATTCGGACTGCTTTTGCTCAGGGGAAAATCAAACGGGTTTATGCCACTGAGACGCGTCCGGTTCTCCAAGGAGCCCGCTTGACTTGTTGGGAATTAGCCAAAGAAGGAATTCCAGTGACCTTGATTACGGATAATATGGCCGGTTGGTTAATGAGTCAAGGGAAAATTTCTTTGGTCATTACTGGAGCTGACCGTATTGCCCGCAATGGAGATACAGCGAATAAAATCGGCACTTATTCTCTAGCAGTTTTAGCCCAAGCCCATCACTTGCCGTTTTATGTAGCGGCACCTCTCAGTACCTTTGATTTCAACCTTGGCTCAGGCCAAGAGATTCCTATTGAAGAACGGAGTCCCCTGGAAGTTAGGGAAGTAAGGGGACAACCCATTACTCTGGCTGATATCCCTGTAGAAAATCCGGCTTTTGATGTTACTCCAGCCACTTACATTACAGCTATTATCAGTGACCGTGGACTTGCCTATCCCCCTTATGAAGAAACCTTAGCCCAGTGGTCCAAACAGGAGACCAAGAGATGAAGAAGATATTAGCCATCGAAACTTCCTGTGATGAAACAGCTGCAGCGGTTGTTGATGAAAAAATAAATATTCTCAGCAATATCGTTCTTTCCCAGGATGAAATTCATGCCCCCTATGGTGGAATTGTCCCTGAGTTGGCTTCCCGCCAACATATTATTTCTTTAACCTATGTGGTAGAGGAGGCCTTAACTCGAGCGGGCTTAAGCCTGGCAGACATAGATGCTTTTGCCGTGACTCAGGGGCCGGGCTTGATTGGCTCTTTACTGGTGGGACTTTCTTTGGCCAAAGGACTGGCTTTCTACTGGCAAAAACCATTAATTCCTGTGGATCACCTGGAAGCCCATCTGGAATCGGTCTTTATTGAACAGCCCGATTTGCCCTTGCCGGCTCTGGGATTATTAGTTTCGGGAGGTCATACTTCCCTTTATTGGTTGCCTCACCGGTTGAGCTATCAATTACTAGGCCGAACCAGAGACGATGCCGCTGGTGAGGCTCTGGACAAGGTAGCTAAATTTCTCGACCTGGGTTATCCAGGTGGGCCAATTATAGAGCGACTGGCCGAGAAGGGCGATGGAGAAGCTTTTCCTTTTAGTGTACCGCAGATGCGGGATAAGAGTTTGGATTTTAGTTTTAGTGGCTTGAAGACGGCTGCTTTGAAATATATCCGGGAGGAGAATATTTCCTCGAATCATCCCCGTTTCCATGATTTTATCGCCAGTTTTGAAAGGGGGGTCATTCGGGCTTTGTTGAGCAATATGAAAAGAGCAGCTCTTCGTTATCGTCCGCGGTCAGTCTTTTTGTGTGGTGGCGTTTCTCGGAATAAACACCTAAGACAAGCTTTTTTAAAATGGGCCAGGAAAAAGGGGTGGCCCGCCGCCATACCTTCACCTCAATATTGTACTGATAATGCCGCCATGGTGGGTGCTTTGGCTATGTTTAAGTGGTTAACAAAAAGCACCGTCTCATTGGATTTGGAATTGAATGCTTATCCTCGGTTTATTCCCGAAGGGGATAAATCTGGATAAAAAAAGGATATCTTTTCATCGATTCCGAAGAAAGATGGGTCAAATTTAATTTGAGTTCATAAAGATGGAAATTTTTCCAGAGAAAGGAGGGCCAGGGTCGTAAAGAAATTTCATCAATTTTTTTCTGGAGACGTCCCTGAAAGAGAGGTTGGTCAAAAAAGTAAAGCTGAACTTGATATTCACCCACCTCTGAGCCGAAACGTAAGCGTAGCTTTTCTAGTTTTTTCCGGGAAGCAAAAAGGAAAGTATATTTCCGTGGAGCATGCAGGTAAAATTCAGCTTCTTTCTTGGCTACTACATCTTGCTGGAGAGAATAGAAGTAAAAACCGAGAGAACTTTGGTTGGAGAAGTGGAACTCTCGGGAAGGATAAAGGGCCGGCTGAGGATAAAGAGCAAATAATAAAGTTGAGCCAGCTAGAAATAATCCGGTTACACAGAGGGAGAAAGAAATGGGGAGCCCTTTCCTGGGTGAAAAGAATCTGGGTAAGTTGACGAAGGCGAAGAGAACAAAAATGGTCAGTCCGGCTAGCCAGAAATAGTTTGGCCAGTAGCTCAGGTTGTTGACTTTAATAAAGGAAGGCAGGTAACTGGGGAGAAATATTTTGATGTTACTCAGATAGACAAATAGATCCCCGGCCCGAAGGGTGAATTCATGGGTAGTGGGTTGGTAGAGGAACCGCGGGTGAAGAAGAAGAATAAGGGTGAGAATGAGGCTAAAACCTCCCAGCAGCCAAAAAAGGGAGAAATAATTTTTCCGGCGGTTGTAAGCCAGAAAATAGCCGGTCAGAAGACAGCCTATCCAGATCAAGGGAGTTAAGACTCGACCTTGAGGACTATAGCCTTGGCGGTGGGTGAAAAAAGCATAATTAAGGAGAAAAGGAAGAGAAATGAAGAGAAGTCGGAAGAGTTCGCGGCGCTGATGACGCCAAGCTTCCACGAGACCCAAGAGAGAGAAAAAATAAAAAGGAGCGTAAAGAAAAAGGCCGTCTCTTTGGTCGAGAAAGTAGTCGAGAAAACTGTCAATTCTCATGCGCAGCGGATAATCAAGAAGAGCCGTCTTCAAAGCTCGGAATTTTTCTGGAGTCAATACGCCTTCGTAAACTGAAAAAGGAGAAAATGAGCCATAAAGAGAATAGACAAAAAGATAGAAACCAATCATTGAAGCCAAGGGGAGAAAGGAAAAGGTTGTCCAAGAGAACCAACTTAACTTTTGCCGATGTTGGTAGAGCTGATAGAGAAAAAGGAGGAAAAAAGCCCAAAAGATAATATTATATTTTAGCCCGAACCAGGGGAATAATCCCAAGAGAAAGCCATAGAGAAGTAAACGGCTTCGGGAGGCGAAATTACCTAAGCGAAGATGGCGGTAGAGAAAAGTGCAGAAAAAAGCTATAGGTATTTCAGGATAAATATGGACCGCATAGAAGACTATGGGTGCCGAGAGTGAAGAAAGCCCCCAAATAGTCAAAGCAATTTTTTCTTTTCGCCAAGTTTCTAGAAGAAGCAAGTAGAGCTGAAGGCTCAGAAGAGCTGCCCAAAGGGAAAGGCTGCTTTTCAGGATGAAGACTAGCCATTTTCCTTGGAGGAAATGACTCAACCAATATTGCGGTAGAATTAATATTGAGACACCAAAGAGATTGATGGGATAAAGATAATTAGGTCCTTTCTTTCCCTGGCGGGCATAAACCCCCAAGCGGAAATTAGGATTTTCTTCCCGCGAATAAAAATGAAAATAGTCTTGGTGGGCATAGTTATTGGCTAGGTTAATGTCTCCGTCATGCAAGAGACTATGGGCATTGAGAAGATAATAGGGTTCGTCACCTGAAAAACTGAGCCCTTTTTCCACCAACACTAAGGCCACTAAATTGTAGATAAGGAAAGTGGTCAAGAAGAGAATCAAAATTTTTTGCCCCTGGGAAAAATGAGTGAAGGAATTGGCTATTTTACGAAGCCGAGGCCAGATATCTAGAGTAAAGGAGCCTCGGACTAAGAGGAGAAGAACAAGGCCTAGGAAAGGTAGACCACCAAGGGAGAATAATCTTATTTGGAAGTCTTCCTTATCCAAATAGTAAAGGTGGAGAAAAGGGGTCAAGTAATAGAGAAGAAAGGGCCAAAGAGAGAAAAAGGGGCCAAGTCGGCGAATAGCCCTGGAGCTAGGAGAAGGAGGTGGTTGCTTTTGTTCTAGTTGGAGAAGCAATTTTGCCAAAAAGAAGAAAAAGAGAAAACCTAAGATGGCTCCTAGAGAGAACAAGGAAAGGGATAAGGAAAAGTGAGGGGAGGTTGTCTGAAGGTGTTTAAGCTGGCCGAGGGAAGAGAAAAACAATCCATTGCCTCCGCTCAAGAGGCCCAGCCAAAGAAACGGAATCAATTTTTGGGCTCTGAGTGTCTGACTCACCTGAATTGGTCCTTTCTATGATTCTTCATCAGGATATTCAGAATCAAGATTTATTGCAAGGTTGAGTGCTCGGATGTGGCAGGATTTCTTTGGATGTGGTATAAAGTGAGCCTAGAAATGAGTGTTAGAGCCCCAGATAAGAAAATAATTGTTATTATGCCGGCCTATAATGCGGAGAAAACTTTAAAAAAGTGTGTAGGAGACATTCCTCAGGAATGGGTAGATGAAATAATTCTGACGGATGATGCCAGTCAAGATAGAACAGTGGCCATCGCTCGAGAATTAGGATTGCATGTTTTAGTCCATGATAGGAATCGAGGCTACGGAGCTAATCAGAAAACCTGTTATACTGAAGCTTTACGCCGGGGAGCAGATATTGTAGTTATGATCCACCCTGATCATCAATACGACCCAACAGTTATTCCTCAATTAATCCAGCCTTTAATCAACAATGAATGTGATGCTGTCTTTGGTTCCAGAATGCTGGGTGGACGTCCTTTAGAAGGAGGGATGCCTAAATGGAAGTATTTAGCTAATATTTTCCTCACGGCCTTAGAGAATGCCGTTTTCTATATGTATTTAACTGAATATCATTCAGGTTTAAGAGCTTATTCTCGTCGTTATTTAGAAAAAGTTAATTTCCATTTAAATTCGGACGATTTCGTCTTTGATTCAGAAATTATTGCCCAGGGAGTGATTCAAGGTTTGAGAATTAGAGAAATTCCCATTCAAACTCGTTATTTTGAAGAAGCCTCTCAAATTGGTTTTTGGCGAAGTGTAATCTATGGTCTCTCGATCTTAAAGACCCTGATAAAATTTAAACTTCATGTCAAGGGAATAAAGCGTTTTAAGATGTTTGAACCCAAGGAACAATCTGGAACCAGCAGGGTGGAGGAGATTTCATCGGCTGGCGGCTCCAAATAGATACCCGGACTCGGTAAAGGAAAAGTCCTTTTTTATACTTATAAGGGTGGGGATTCTTTAGCTCTATATGGCGGAAAGAATAGGCTGTCTCTCCCTTAAAAAGAGCTACATCGAAGTAGTCTAGGTCCACTCGGTAGTTGGCCCGCTGGGTACCAATTTCGAATTGAAGTCGAGTAAGGGGTCGAGCGGAGGCGAAGTAAAAGACGTAGTCGCGATTGATTTCTAATAATTTAAATCTTCCTGGTTTTTCTTGGTGAGCTACGCGACTATAAGGATAAAGGAGAATTCGTTCTCCTTGGGGGAAGATCACAGTCTGGGGGGTGCCTAGATTTACTCGAGGATAATAAACAAACCAGAAGTAAAGCCCGACTAAGCTCAAAACAACCGGAAGTAGGGAAAACGCAACAGGCCGGGAGATTTTTTTTACTGGGGGGAGGAAGCGATAAAGGAGAAACAAGAGAGTGAGCCCCACCAGCCAACACCAGTTGGGCCACCAGTAGCGGTTATCGATTTTAAGAAAAGAAGGCAGACATTTGGTTAAGTCAAAGTGCATATTGCTCAAGTGGAGAAACAATTCACCGGCTCGCTGGGTTTCTCCCTGGGTGGTAAGTTGATAAAGGGAGTAAGGATATAAAAGCTGGAGGAAGGGGAAAAGAAGACTAAGAAAAACACAGACTTTAAAGCCAGAGTGCAAGATTTTCCTGGGGGAGCTTTCTAAATAAAATATCATTCCTAAAATTAATCCCCAACTCACAGCCACAAGAGGGCGAGCTTGAGGGGCGTAGCCGGTCCGTTGCGTCAACCAGGCCGAGAACAGAATATAGGGAGCGATCACCCCCAAGAGGGGGGTTAAAAGACGTTTTTTATTGGTGAAGGGAGCTATGATTCCCAAAAGAGCGAAGAGATAGATAGGAGAGTAGAAAAGAAGACCGTCTCTTTGATCCAGCCAATAGCCCAGAAGAGTTTCCCAGCGGAAGTGGCCAGGAATTCCAAAAAGAAGGAATTTTAAGTACTCGAAGGATTCAGGGAGACTTACTGCTCCTCGCCAAGAGACAGCTGAGAGCGAAAAGCTGTGGTAAAGAGAATATTGAAAAGTTAAATAGAGCCCGGTCATGACTCCACTGCCGAGAAGGAAAGATAACCAAGAAGAAGGCCGAGAAAATTTCTTCAGAATAAGCCAACTTCCGTAGATGAAAAGTGGGACCAGAATAAAAAGATATTTGAGACTATGTAGCCAGAGCAAACTGGTGGTGAGAAAACCGAGGAGAAAAAGTTGTCGGGGTGGGGCTGATTTAAGAAAAAATAATTTTCTGAACACATAAAAGGAGATCAAAGCGGCGGGAATTTCGGGATAAAGATGGAAGGAGTAGAAAAAAATGGGGGAGGTGAAACTGAAAATTGCCCAAATTAGAAGAGTGGTCTTTTGGCTAACTTTAAAATTAGAGAGAAAAAGATAAACCTGAAGCCCCAGGAGGGCTCCCCACAGAGTCATGGCCAGACGAGGGAAAAAATGGAGCCAGAACCCTTTCAGGAGGTAGCCGAGAGCATAGAAAGGGAAAACTAGAAAAGAGACTCCGGGTGAATGGAAAGAGTATTTTCCCTCAGTTTTTGGGGCGACATGGGGGGTAATAGTTACCCAGGGACGCATGTAAATCCGATAATCCTGGTGAGAATAGTTGTTTTTCAGGTTGAAGTCGCCATCCTGAAGGAGACTATGAGTGATGAGGAGGTAATGGGGTTCATCTCCAGAAAAAACCATTCCCTGAGAAATAAGAGCCACTGAACCTACGTTGTAAAGGATGAGAGCAGTAAGGCAGAGAACCAACGACTTTTTTTTCTGGGAGAGAGAATTCCACCAGGAGGAAAGAAAAGAAGACCAGAAAGGCTGCTCTTTTTCTAAGCGAGAGATCCAGAGAATTTTCACCCAGATAATTCCTCCCAGGAGAAATATTAAAAAAAGTTTTAACCGAATATAAAGGTCAGCAGCCACCAGATAGTGGCGAAGGCTTAAGAGGCCAAGAGGAGCCAAGATTAGGAGAATATAGTGGGAGAGTTCCAACCAAGTAGCCTGGTGGGAGGAAAGAAGATAGATTCTGGTGTAAAAATGATGGTTAAAAGAATAATAAAGGCTTAGTCCGATAAAGATTAATCCTGAGAGAACCACCCAGGAGAGAAAGGAGAGTTGAAAGGAGTGATGGAAAAAGTTCATTTGGAAGCTTTGCCTAGCCAGAAGAGGCAATAGACTAAAAGTAAAGGAAACGAAGAGGAGAAAAGCTAACTTCAAGAGCGAATTCCGGCTCATTCGCGAAGACTATAAAGAAATTCTTGAGGCTCTGTCAAGGAAAAAACATGGAGTGGAGGGGGAGAGGCTGAGAGTAAACATCGATAGCCACCCCTAACCTTAAACTTGTCAACTTGGTATCCGTATAAAAATGATGTAAGTTTAAGGTAATTTAAAAAGAGAGAGTAAATATCTGGCAAGGATAGACTGAAGGAAAGTGGTCTTTGAGACAAGTCAGGAGTCCGATGAATAAGGGCTTAGGGAAAGAAAAAGGAAGAAAAAATTAGAAATAATGATGAGTAAAGGAGGCTTTTCATGAGGACAACAAGCCTAAAAGTAATTTTTCTAATGTTCATAATGGGGCTGGTGACCTGGCCAGGCATCGCCCAAGAGGAAAAAGTAATATCTTTGAGTTTGGAGGATTGTATCGTTCAAGCTCTGAAGAACAATCTTAAAGTGGCCATAGAAGTTTACAATCCCGAAATTGCTGAAGCGCAATTAAGTCAAGCCAAGGAGATGTTCCTCCCCCGGTTTGATTTAAGTCTGAATTCTCAGAATACAGAGCAGCCTTCTTACTGGTGGATTCAGGGAGCAGAGACAATAAAGACTGATTTAAGTCAATATTCTCTTTCTTTAATCCAGAAGGTTCCCACGGGAGGCAGTTTTACTCTGAGTCTCAACAGCTACCGGACCAGCACTAATCAAGCTTTTCAGCTGATTAATCCCCGTTATGGGAGTACCCTGCAATTAGAATTTACTCAGCCTTTACTTAAAGGCTTTGGTTATCGGATAAGTCGGAAGGAAATCATCATCGCTCGGAATAATCTGGAGATTTCGGAACATCAGTTCAAAACAGTGCTTTTAGATACAATCTATCGTGTTGAGGAAGCTTATTGGAACTTGGTTTATGCTTATGAAGATTATCAAGTAAAAAAGGATTCATTGAAACTTGCTGAAGCGAGTTTGGCTAAAACCAAGAAAGAAGTTGAATTGGGCAAAGTAGCTCCCATTGAATTGTTAAATGCCCAAACAACGGTGGCCCAACGCGAGGCTGAATTGCTTCAGGCCGAAGCGCTGGTGGCCCAGAGCGAAGATGCTCTCCGTGATGTTCTCAATCTCCCTCAGGACCAAGAATTGCCCCCTCGCTTAAAGCCTCAGGATTATCCCCGATACGAGCCCCGAGAGATTTCTTTAGAAGAGGCCCTCCAAAAGGCTTTTCTCTATCGACCGGAATTAAAATCGCAGCGGAAACTTATTGAGTCCAATCAACTCAATTTTTCTTTCGCCCGTAATCAATTGCTGCCGGGATTGGATTTAAGTTTTTCCTATTGGAGCCCAGGTGTTTCAGGAGATAGGTTGCTTTATCTTAATGATAACCCGTTTTTGGGAATTATTGTGGGTAAGGAAAAAGGCAGTGCTAGTGATTCTTTACGAGATGCCTTTGGTTTTCGTTATAAAAATTGGTCAGTAGCTCTTACTCTTTCCTTACCCTTAAGTAATGTGCTCTCCCGGGCTGAATATGTAAAAAGTCGTCTGGAGCTGGAAAAAAGTCAGCTGGCTTTGCAAGATCTTGAACGACAAATCAGGTTGGAAGTAAAAAATGCTCTTCGGGAAATTAAAACTAGCGCCAAGAGAGTTGAAGCTTTCCGCATTGCTCGAGAATGGGCCGAGAAGAGACTTCGGGCCGAGGAGAGAAAACTTCAATTGGGATTAACTACCAATTTTTTTGTTTTCCAATATCAAGAAGAGTTAGCCAATGCCCGATCGCAAGAATTACGCGCTGTGGTTGACTATAATTTAGCTTGGGCTAAGTTGGAAAAAGCCATGGGAGTTAGCTTGGCCAAGCGGCATATTCGGCTGTCTCAATTTAAATAATTGAACGGGGGGCCGGTCTTTACCTGGGGTTGATGGAACACTTCTCTAGAGGGAGAAGTTAGGGGTGGGCTGATCCGAAATTGTTAAGCGGCTTCCCTTTTTCTTTTTTTATTATTTATCTTTTTTATTTTAATTTATCATTTTATCTGCTAGCTTCCTGGGATATTGAAGAAGAGAGATTGGCGGCAGATGCTTGGAGACTAGATTGACTCAGAAATGACCAAAAATTTGAGTCTTCAAAAGTGAAATAGGAAGCCCTGGCCCCTAAGAAGAGCTTAATTAAAGGTGATTTTAAGGTATGGCTACCGGGGGAGGGAGTTCACTCATAACCTTGAGACCAGGCAGGGCTTCAACCGCCCGGGGAATAGCGTTAATAGTCATGGCCACTGTGCCGATATCTCCATGGACTCCCCCGATTATTTTTTCATGCAGAGGCGGTTGGCCGTCAATGATAATTTCATCGTATTCCTCCGCCACCCCAGCATAGGCATAAAATTCAAGGGTAATTAACCGACGACCATTTTGAGTAGCGTAAGCCACGCTTTTGAGGCCAATAACCTTGCCTGGTTCAATTTCCCCAAAACCCGTGGGGGTGGGTCTCTCAGCTATGACCGGTTCCGGTGGTAGTTCCACGGCCTCATCCAACTCCCAGTGGAGACCGGTCGCAATCATATTGATTGACTCCAAGAGACCGACATGACCGGTAATAATCTTTTGGCTGATTTTTTCTTGAAATTCTTCTGGCGTTAAACCAGTCCCTACTTTCTTCTGGAAAGGTAAGCGCCGGCGGGCGGAATTCATCATGCGGGTAACTTTAATGGAGTTAACCTTTAAACAGGGGGAGGTCAAGGTTAAGGGCAGAAAGTCCATCAAAAATCCAGGATTTATTCCGGTCCCGACTACAGTCTGACCGCTTTGTCGGGCTTCGGCATCGATTTCCTGGGCCAGTTGAGGATGTCTTTTCCAAGGGTAAGATAGTTCTTCACAGGTAGAAACAACATTCAGCCCGGCCTTTAAGCAACTCAAGATCTGGTCCTTAACGTCAGGTAAGTAGGAGGTAGTGGTAATCACAGCGACATCCGCTTCGGTTTCGGTCAATAACTTAATGGGATTATTGGTGATTTTTACACCGGTATCAACTTGTTTCTCGAAGAGTTGGCCTAAGTCTAGACCGGTTAATTCAGGTAAAATATCTACAGCCCCCACGATGACCAGGCTGTTTTTACTTTGGATAGCCTCAGCTATTTTCCGGCCCATGACTCCGCAGCCATAGATAATGACTTTTATTTTTTTCATGAGGGCTCTCCTTAAATGATTTTATTTAATTTTAATGAAGAAAAAGTTTAGCATTTTTTTCAATGTGATTAAATTATTTTTATTCTTCTGCTCTATCAAAATATGATAAACTAACAATCTAAGGCCAATGAAAATTTCCTTTGTGATTATCACTAAAAACGAAGAGAAAAGACTGGAACCGTGTTTACAAAGTATTCAAGAAATTGCGGATGAAATTGTGGTAGTGGATGCTTATAGTCAGGACGAAACAATCAGGGTGGCCGAGAAATATAAGGCTAAGGTTTTTAAGCGTGTTTGGACCAATTATTCTGACCAGAAGAATTTCGCTAATAATCAGGCTTCTTTCCCTTGGATATTTTCTATTGACGCTGATGAACGGTTGTCCCCAGAGTTGGAAAAAGAACTGTTAGAGTTAAAAGAGAGGCCTTCAGAGCCTAAAGAAAGTGCTTTTTCTGTGCCCCGTTTAGCTTTTTATCTGGGCCGCTGGATTCGCCATAGTGGTTGGTATCCTGATCGGAAAATAAGGTTGTTCCGCCAGAAGGCAGCTCGTTGGGTCGGTGATTATGTCCATGAAAGGCTGGAAGTGGAAGGTCAAGTAGGAAAACTTCAAGGGCATCTTTATCATTTTTCTTACGCTAGTTTAGCGGATCATTTAGAAAGAATTAATCTTTATTCAGAATTAGGCGCCAAGGAACTTTATGCCCAACAAAAGAAATGTCGGTGGTATCATTTAGTTATCCTTCCTTTTGCCCGTTTTCTAAAATCATATCTTCTCCAGGCGGGTTGGCGAGATGGTTTCCCGGGAGTAGTTATTTCAGTCTTCAGCGGTTTCGGCCTTTTTGTCCGCTACGCCAAACTCAAAGAAATTTGGAAAAAAGGAGAAAAGATTGAGTCTTTTCCAGATTGATGCTGGTAAGGGCTGGCGGGGTGGGCAACGACAGTCTCTTCTCTTATGTCGTTTACTTCTCCAACAGAACTTTTCTTGTTATCTCGTGGCCCAACCGCGAAGCCCTTTGGCTCTTAAAGCTCAGGAAGAAGGTATCCCGGTGATTCCCCTCCGGATGAGAGGGGAAGCAGACTTCTGGGCAGCTGCTCGCTTGGCCTTGATCTTAAAAAGAAGACAGTGTCAGCTTATTCATTACCATGACGCCCACGCTGTCATGTTGGGCGCTCTGGCCTCGCGAATGGCTCAAGTGCCCTTACGGGTTTTAACTCGACGGGTAGATTTTCCTTTAAACGAGAATCCTCTCTCTCGCTGGAAATACCAGAAAAATATAGATGCCTTTATCGCCGTCTCGACGGGAGTGAGAGAGGTGCTGGTTAAAGGAGGAATTGACCCCCAGAAGATTTATGTTGTCCCCGACGGAATTGATTTCACTCCTTATGAAGAAAATAAAGAGAAAGGAGCTCTTCGGCGGGAGTTAAATTTTACTTCGGCTGATTATGTAGTGGGAATAGTCGCCCATTTAGCTGATCATAAGGGACACAAGTATTTAATTGAAGCTGTTCGCCTTCTAAAGGAAAAACTTCCTCAGGTTAGGCTCATTGTTGTTGGAGAAGGCCCCTTAAAGTTGGAACTCTCCCGGCAAGTTAAAGATTTCCATTTGGAAGATGTCGTCTTTTTTCTTGGTTTTCGGGAGGATATTCCCCGGATTTTGGCTTCTCTAGATTTATTTGTCTTGTCTTCTCATATGGAAGGCTTAGGAAGCAGCCTTTTGGAAGCTATGGCTTCTCGCCTGCCCGTAGTAGCCACCCAAGTGGGCGGCATTCCTGATGTAGTTATTCACCAAGAAACAGGTCTGTTGGTCCCCCCCAAAAATCCCGCAGCTCTAGCTGAAGCTATTTTAGAAATGTATAACCATCGAGAAAAGGCACAAAAAATGGGGCAGAGAGGTTATGAGGTTGTCCATGAGAAGTTTTCCGCTGAAGCAATGGCTGGGAGGGTAATAAATGTTTATCAGAATTTATTTAAAGCCAAAAAAATGGAGATGAGTATTCGCCATGGCTCTAGAAAGAATTGAATTGCGGCTTCTTCGTTTACCTTATGTTCATTATTTTGAAACCAGTTTAGGCCGGGAGAAGGAAAGGGAGTTTATTCTGGTTAAAGTCTTCAGTCAAGGAGAGACGGGCTATGGAGAGGTGGCGGCCTCAAGAGCTCCTCTTTATAGTTATGAAACTGTGGGCACAGCTTGGCATGTTTTGACTGAATTTTTTATTCCTCTTCTCTTTCGTCAAAAGATTGAAGATCCCGAGGAATTTGCGGCGGCCGTCCGCAAGTATCGAGGACATCCCATGGCTCGAGCGGGGCTGGAGCTAGCTTTGTGGGACCTAAAGGCGAGAAAATTGAACCAACCTCTCTTTAAGCTTTACGGAGGAGTTTATGAGAAAATTCCCGCTGGCGTGAGTATAGGTATTCAAGATTCAGTGGAAGAATTAATTGCCCGGGTAGGCGATTTTCTCCAACAGGGGTACCAGCGGATTAAGCTTAAAATTAAACCAGGGTGGGATATTAATGTATGTCAAGCTGTAAGAGACCATTTTCCTGATATCCTTCTCCAGGTGGATGCCAATGGGGCCTATTCCCGGGAGACAAAGGCCGGATTAAAAGCTCTGGATGAGTTCAATTTGTTAATGATAGAACAGCCTTTTCCTCCCTATGATTTATGGGATCATTCTTTATTTCAGAAAGAGATGAACACGCCCCTATGTTTGGATGAAAGTATCTATGATTTTTCTGCCGCCCGAAGTGCAGTCGAAATGGACAGCTGTCGGGTGATTAATATTAAGGTGGGTCGGGTTGGCGGTATTGTGGAAGCTCGCCAAATCCATGACTTTTGCCAGGGAAAGGGGCTGCCTGTTTGGTGCGGTGGTATGTTAGAATCAGGTATAGGTCGGGCTCATAATCTTCATTTGGCCAGTCTCCCCAATTTTAAATTTCCCCACGATCTCTCAGCCAGTCGTCGTTATTACCAAGTGGATATTGTTGAACCCGAAATTACCCTTGAGCCAGGAGGAGAAATTAAAGTTCCTCAAGATCCAGGTATTGGAGTCACTCCCCGGGAGAAAATGATCGAAAGTCTGACCTTGAAGAAAGAGGTTTTGCTCCCTGAGAAATGTTCTTAGAAAGAAATATATTTGAAGAATAATCAGAGAAAAGCGCAATTTTCTGGGAAAAAGATTATCAAAATTTTATTAGAACAATTCCGGGAGAGGTTTGAAGAAGGAAATCCTTTAGATTATTTTGGCTTTCTCTCCGGAATAAGGTCGAGGGGGAAAGAGTCGGGTGAAAAAAGGGCGATTGACTTGATTTTAGAAAGCTGCTAATAGTTTAGCCGTGAGTGTTAAAACCTATAAAGAAGCCGGGGTTGATATTGAGGCCGCTGAGGAATTTATCCGCAAGATTAAACCCCTGATTAAATCCACTCACCAGCCTGGTGTGTTATCAGAGATAGGCGGTTTTAGTGGCTTGTTCAGCCTCAAAGGCCTTAACCTGGCCGAGCCAGTTCTGGTCTCCGCCACCGATGGGGTAGGCACCAAACTCCTTTTGGCAGAACTTCTGGGAAAGTATGATACTATCGGTCAGGACTTGGTGGCGATGTGTGTTGACGATGTGGTTGTGTGCGGAGCCAAACCTTTATTCTTCCTTGATTATATTGCCACTGGCCAACTTGAGGCGGCTAAAATGGAGGCTTTTATTCGAGGAGTGGTTAAAGGATGTCAATTGGCGGAATGTGCTTTAATCGGAGGCGAGACAGCTGAATTGCCGGGATTGTATGAACCGGGCAAATTTGATGTGGCTGGTTTCTGTGTGGGTGTGGTGGACAGAGCCCGGATAATTGATGGCCGGTCTTGTCAACTGGGAGATAAGGTCATTGGTTTAGCTTCATCAGGACTTCATAGCAATGGCTATTCGCTAGTTCGGCGGTTGTTTTCTCCCGAGGAGCTCTCCTCCTCTCTAGGTTTAGAATTATTGACACCCACCCGGATTTATTCGCCTTTAGTCCTTCGACTTCGGGAGAAAATTGAGTTGAAAGCCATTGCTCATATTACTGGGGGAGGCCTGATAGATAATTTACCCCGAGTTGTTCCCCCTGGATTGTCTATAAAAATTAAGGAAAATAGTTGGCCTGTCCCAGAAATTTTCCGCAAAATTCAGGAAAGAGGGCCGGTAGCCAAAAAAGAGATGTATCGGACTTTTAATATGGGGATTGGCCTGGCCGTGATTGTTTCTCCTGAGGATGGGCCAGCGTTGTTGGATATTTTACGGGAATGGGGTGAAATAGCTTGGGAGATTGGGGAACTTGTTGAGGGTCAAGGTCAGGTGGTGCTGGTCTCTTCTTGAGGCTGAGGAGGTGGAGAGAGAAATTTTCGCCATTCAAAGAGGTGGGGAACCAATTCATAATTTTTAAGTGCTTGGGCGGTCTGGGGAGAGATAGCTTGCAAAGCCCGGCTGATGGAGTTGATGACTTCTTCTGAAAAATGAATCATACTCACGACTCTAATCTTAATCTGAGAGTTAGGAAAACGATTTTTCAATTGAGGCAGAAAAAGACAATCAATCATGGTTTCGTTGGGGTTGAGGAGCGCGACTAGCTCATGTCCTGAGGCTTCTAGGGCTTTTTGCCAGAAGTTTTGAGCATAACCGTAGTGGGTGCAATTAAGGCTGGCTATTATGGGAGTTTTTTGGTCAGGCAGTTTCTGGAGAGCTTCTTCCACATAACCTTGAATAAGCCAGGCCGTTTCCTCTTGGTCAAAGCCTCGTTCAATATATATTTCCAGCTCAGGACAAGCTTGAGAGATTATCCTTTCGGATAAGAAACCTTGCTCAATTAAGCGGCGCACATAAGTGCCTTCAGAAATAGTTGTGGGTGTTCCGAAGATAATCAGGCAAGCTTCAGGATGCTGGCGCAGAGCCTCAGCCATCAGCTTAAGAGCTGAGTCGACTATACTGACTACTGGGAGGGAGGAATGTTGGATGAAAGATGTCTCAGGTAATAGCACAGAGAGGGTGTTGCAACCCACAAATATTAAATCAGGTTGGTATTTCTTAGCCAGACTTTCCAAGGCACTAGAAAAAATCTCAATTTTAGTTCTGCGGTGGGGAAGGCTGTTGTAACCGCCTTGCGAGGAAAAGAGAGCATTAACAAAGATAATTTCGACTTTCTCATAAGATCTTTCCTGAGCTAATCGTTTCTCAAGATGAGCTACGACAGAAAGTCCTCCCAATCCTGAATCAGTCACGGCCACCCGGAGGGTGGCTGAGGAAGGAGGAATGATACTTTTGGGGACGGCCGGAGAAGGCACTTTTTCCCGATTGAGACAACCCCCAAGGGCCAGAATCAGGCCAAATAAAATTAAAGAAAAGGGCAAAAAATGAACTGAGGTTTTCCTTTTAAACATGGTCGATGGTGGGGGAATATAACATCTATTTTTTGTCACTGTCAATAGTTAATTAGAGAAATGCTGGTGCAGAGAGTTTGTTTTGGGAAAGCCTCCTCCCCATCTTTTTTTGAAGATAAAAATAAAGGGTGTTTGCAAAAAGTAAAGGGTATCTGACGCTCAAAGTCTCTTAAAAATAAAGGATGTCTGACACCCTGTGTCCCTTGCCACTCTAAGTCCCTAAGTTATGACACCGTAAGTACCTTATCTCATTCAAGACTCTTCTCCTGTGTTTTTAGTTAAAATGTCAGTATAACTAAGCCTCCTTTATTTCCTTTCACGATTTTAGAAAGGCTGACAATCCTTAAGAGTGAGTAGAAGTTCGAAACTTAGGGGTCAATATCGTTCTCTTTCTAGGTGTCCCTTAATACCATGAACCTTTTATTGGAACCTTTAGTCAACCATAAGTCAGGTTTCCACAACTGGTTGATTATGCTAGAATAAATTCAACAAAAATTTTAGTGAAAGGTAGATGAAAATCATGCTGCGAAAATTGAAACCTAGTCTTTATAAAGAACAAAGAGTTGGCGTATTTGTTGATGTTCAGAATCTTTATTATTCAGCCAGATTTATTTATAAAACTAAAGTAAATTTCCTCGCTATTTTGAATGAAGCAGTTCGGGGCCGTAATCTTATTCGGGCCATTGCTTATGTGATCAAAGCAGATGTCAAAGATGAGGAGAATTTTTTTGAGGCCCTCAAAAGCTTTGGGTATGAAGTCAGGGCCAAGGATCTCCAGGTATTTTATGGAGGGGCCAAGAAAGGCGATTGGGACGTAGGAATCGCCATGGATATGATTGAACTGGCGCCCAAATTGGATGCCGTGGTTTTAGTTAGTGGTGATGGGGATTTTGTGCCTTTGATTAAGCATGTTAAACATGCCCTCGGGTGTTACGTCGAAGTTATGGCCTTTGGGAAATCTTGTTCTCAGAAATTGATTGAGGAAGCAGATAATTTTATTGATATAGATGAAGAACCCACTAAATTTTTAATTTAATTGGGGAGAAGATTTTTAGCCTGAAAGGAGGGGCAATTTTTTCCAGCTAAGAGAGTAAGTTTGTTTTTATCTACTTTTCAGATATAATATGTATAGAATAAATTTGGAGTAAACAAATGAAGAAAAGTTTAATCTTGGGCGGCCTTTTTATTCTAGGATTGGTCAGCCTGATTTATTCCCAGAAGATTCAAGAAAAGTCGATGGTGATTAATATTGAAGTTCCTGTGCGGGTTTTCGATGGCCAACGATTTGTAGATAATCTCACTTTAAAAGATTTTGAGGTTTATGAGAATGGCCTTCCCCAGAGAGTGGAGGCTGTTTATTTAGTAAAAAAGAAGTCGATTGAGCGAAGCGAGGAGAGAAAGCGCTTTTTCCCTCAGACAAAAAGAAATTTTTATCTATTTTTTGAGATTTCCGAATATAATGCCCGTTTAGGGGAGGCGGTAAGTTATTTTGTCCGAAACATTGTTTATCCTGATGATACTTTGACAATAGTGACCCCGATTAAAACTTATCGACTCAGAGGCAAGGCTTTGGAATTACAATCTAGAAAGAAGGTGGTGCAACAGCTAAAGGGAATTCTTCGGCGTGATGCCTTGCTGGGGAGTTCAGCTTACCGGCATGTTGTTAAAGAGCTAGAAAGATTAGCTAGATCTATGGTGGTTAATTTAGAGGAAAATGAATCGGAGAATTTTCAGCGCCTTGATCAAGCTATGAGTGCCGAATATGACCAAATGAGTATTGGTGAGAAGCTCCAGCGTTATGTCGATCTTTTGGCGCAACTAGAGAACTATAGAAAAGTGAATCAAGCTATGTTATTGAGATTCGCCAATTTCTTGAAGCGACAGGCCGGGCAGAAATATGTATTTATTTTTTATCAAAGGGAATTTATTCCCAAAATAGAGCCCCGCATTCTCTATCAATATATGAATCTTTATCAAGATAGACCCAACATAGTTCAGACTCTGGCTGGAGTTTTCAATTTTTATCGTCGGGAAATTGCTTTTGATGTCGAAGCGGTCAAAAAGGCCTATGCTGATGCCTCGGTGGGAATTCACTTTCTGTTCATCACCCGGCCCAAAGAAAAACTTTATGGCGTGCAAATGGAAGAGCATTCTGAAGATATTTTTGGAGCTTTTAAAGAAATGGCCCAAGCTAGTGGTGGTTATGCCGAAGCTTCTTTTGATGCCTACCAAGCTTTTCGCCATGCCCTGGAAGCTTCCCAAAATTATTATCTTATTTATTATACTCCCCGCAATTATGTGCGTGATGGAAAATTTAGAAAGATAGAAGTTCGGATTAAAGGCCAGCCTTATCGGGTGGTCCATCGAGTGGGTTATTTTGCCGATTAATAATGTCTGCTGGGGAAAGGAGGAGAAGACCTCAGACAATTTACTGAAAAGAAAGAGGGCTATCATCGTCTTTCTCCCTTAAGCAGTGGAAAAAATAGTCAATAAATGGTAAATTATATGTCCCTTTTTTCCAGATAAAATGGGCGGTTAGCTCAATTGGGAGAGCGCGGCGTTCGCAACGCCGAGGTCGGGGGTTCGAATCCCCTACCGTCCACCAGGATAAGGATATTATTTTGAATAATGAATTAATCATTCTATTAACGTCAGCTGTTTCCATTGGTTTTCTCCATACCCTCTTAGGTCCTGACCATTATCTTCCTTTTATTGTCCTCAGTCGAGCTCGACAATGGTCCATGAGGAAGACTTTGTGGATTTCTTTTTTATGTGGCCTGGGACATGTGCTCAGTTCGATTGTTCTCGGTCTAATTGGTCTGGGCTTGGGACTGGCGGTTTTTACGCTAGAAGGCGTGGAGTCCTGGCGGGGCAATGTGGCGGCCTGGCTGCTTATTGGTTTTGGTTTGATATATGCTTTATGGGGAATTCAGCGCGGTGTTAGGAATAAGCCTCATCGGCATCTTCATTTTCATCCGGATGGCCTTCAACATGAACATGTTCATATTCATCAAGGCGAACATCTCCACTTTCATGATGAATCTTCTCGGCAGATTACTCCCTGGATACTTTTTATTATCTTCGTTTTTGGTCCCTGTGAGCCATTAATTCCCCTTCTTCTGTATCCAGCTGCCAAACATAGTTGGAGCGGAGTAGGAATTGTGGCTGCTTCTTTTTCCTTGGTCACCATTTTGACCATGTTAATTCTTATTTATCTAGGGGCTCGGGGAATGAAGTTGGTTCGCCTGGGTTTTATGGAAAGATATGTGCATGCCTTGGCCGGAGGAGTAATTTTTATCTCGGGTCTGGGAATAAAAATCTTGGGACTTTAAATTACAGTTATTGGGGGCAGTAAATAAATCAAAGCAAATGAGGGAAAAAATCCCGCCTCGATTTGCCGTTGATTGTATGCTGGGTAAACTAGCCAAATGGTTGAGAATTTTGGGTTTTGATACGGTTTATTTTTCCCGAATTCAAGATGAAGAACTCCTTGCCCTCGCCCGCCGTGAAGGAAGAGTTCTTTTGACCAGAGACTATCATTTAAGTTTACAGATAAGGGACAAGCAGGTGGTTTTTATTGAAAGCGACGCCTGGCCCACTCAACTCCGCCAGGTTCTCAATAGGTTTCAATTGAGGGATTTTATAAAACCCTATTCGCGCTGCCTTGAATGTAATTGTTTACTCCAACCTACTTCTCGGGAAGCTGTGCGTCAATTGGTTCCCCATTATGTTTATACTCAAGTTAAGGAATTTTCCATTTGTCCCTGTTGTTCTCGAGTTTACTGGCGGGGAACCCATTTTCAAGATATGGAGAGAAAAATAGCCGCTATTTTAGGTGAAGAGGGATCAGCGGAGGCGAAAAAGGGAAATAGAAAGAGAGATATCCGGAAAAATAGAGGGGCAGTGACAAAAAGAATTGAACAAAAGAGTCAACTTAATCGTAATAATAATAAAGAAAAATAGAATAAAATTCATGGAAGAATCTGAGTAATTTAAAAAGGAGGTGTAATGTTAGTTTTAACTACGCCTAATATTGAAGGAAAGAAGATAGTCCGCTATTTGGGACTGGTAACTGGAGAAGCTATTTTAGGCGCTAATATTTTCAAGGATTTTTTTGCCGGGATCAGAGATGTTGTCGGCGGACGTTCGGCTGCCTATGAAAAGGAATTGAGAAAAGCTAAAGAGATTGCTGTCAATGAAATGAAGGAACAAGCCAGAGCTTTGAATGCAAATGCCGTCATTGGTGTGGACCTAGATTATGAAACCATCCAAATAGGTCAAGGCGGGGGCATGCTGATGGTGAGTGCTAGTGGCACCGCTGTAGCCTATGAGGAATTAGAGGAGTGATAGTGGAAAAACATGTTCAACTTTTAGGTATACTCTGGTTGTGCTTAGGCGGATTGATGCTCTTTCTGGGGATTCTAACCTTTATTTTTTTCCTGGGCCTTTCCTTTCTTCCCGAAGTAGAAGTTGAGAGTTCGATTATTCTGCGGTTGCTCTCCTTTTTGGTGGGCGGTGTTATCTTGCTTTTTTCTTTACCAAAACTCGTGGCCGGCTATGGATTACTGAAACATTTGGAGTGGGGCCGAATTCTAACACTCGTGTTGAGTTTTTTTAGTTTACTCAATTTTCCTTTGGGTACAGCTCTGGCCATTTATTCGTTTGTTATTCTAACGAAACCGGAGACGGTTCAGCTTTTTAATCCCCAATAAAGTCGGCTTTAGAGGTTAGAATTTATAGCCTAGCCCAGCGAAAAAAGTATATCTTTTAATTCCGCCTTTATCCTGACGGAAGGTAAATTGACCGAGGAGATGGAGCCTTTTTCCCAGCAGCCAGTTTAGTCCGCCTAGGACAAGGAAACTTTCCTGAGTTTGCCAATCTTCCAAGGTCATTACTCTAAAGGGTCGAGCGCCTCCCCCAACTCCGAGGAAAAGAAAATTTTTTGGTGCAAAATACATTCTAGTTTGAGTAAACCAAGCCCAATGAGTTCCTTCTTTTTCTTGATTGAAAAAATAGCGGAGAAAGGAAAAGAATCTTCCCCAATAGATTCCGGCTGAACCAGTAAAAACTAGACTAGAGTTATGCTTGAAATTATAACGACGAAAACCCAGAGAAATTTCCCCTTGGCGAAAAATAGATTGGTAGATTTCAGCGTGGTAAGAGGAACGAGGGAAATGAACTGCCGGGGAGCTGAGGCGGAAATCTACATGGGTATAGGTTCCCGGTCTCAAAACATAATACAACTCTCCCCCAACACTAGTATCGTTGCGCTCAAATCTTCTGGTTTCCTCTCCTATGAAGAGAAAAGCTCCTTTGTGCCGCGGCAGGCCTAATTCCAGAGTAAACCGGTGAGTTTGATAAGGAGTCCGTTGGTCATTGAAGGCAATTAATTCAAAGGAATAGCGGAATTCGTATTCTAGACGAAGATCGGCCACCGTCAGGGCCAGGAATTGTTGGTATTCTTTGTTATTCGGATTAAGGTTAAGGGCTTTTTGAATGAATTGACGAGCATATTTCAGGCTCCCTTGATGGTAATAAATCTGGGCCAACTTGAAGTAAATTTGGCTTTCCTCAGGAAAGCGAGTCTGGAGTTTTTGGCAGAGATGGAGGGCTTTTTGGGTTTGACGTTGCCAAATAGCTAGGTCCACCAGACCCAGCCAAGCCGAGAGATTATCTGGTTCCAGCTGGAGTATTTCACGAAATTTTTCTTGGGCTTGTTGGTAGTTACCTTGCCATCCCAGAAGCCTGGCTTGGAAAAGGAGTAAGTCGAGATTGTGAGGATAGAGTTGCAAGAGAAATTCAATTATTTCTAGAGCCTTGTTCCAATGGCCCTGGTAGGCTTCGGCCCGAGCCAGAAGGAAATTAAAGTCGTAATCGCGAGGATTTTTTTGGAGTTCGAGCTGACAAATAGCTATTACCTGCTGGTAATCTTGATGGCGAAGAGCTTTAAGAGCGAGTTCCTTTTGATTTTTTGATTGAGCTGAGCTGGGAAAAGAAAAACCTAGGACTAAAATGAATAGTAGACAGACTGAGATAAGGGATTGAGACTTTTTTTTCATTGGGCCAAACCTTTCCTTCTCGTTTTTCACCATTCTTTTTTCCCCAGGAAAAAGTCCAGGAAAGCTTTAACCCGGACAAGGGTCAGGTATTGTCGAAAAATGAAATTTTCCAGAAAGGAAGCGCCCATTAAACCCAGAATATGCCAAAAACGAGGGAATTGGTAAGCTGAATATTCTTCCAAAAGGATGGCAAAGAGGGAGATAACGATGCCAAAAATGAGGGCGACCATAAAAAAGAGAAGAGCAAATTGGGAGTTGAGCCCTCCTTTAAAGAGGTAGAAAAGGAAGATCAAGTAACCGGCGAATTCAATAAATGGTCCCAGCATTTCAAAAATCACATAGAAGGGCATGGCGAAGAGTCCGATAAGGCCATAACGAGGATTGAGAATCATTTGGCGATTATAAGTAATTGATTCAATTAATCCTCGATGCCATCTATTCCTTTGCCGAGTCAAGCTTTTTAATTTTTCGGGGGCTTCGGTCCAACAGATAGGATCGGGAACAAATCTAATTTGATAGGGGATTTTCTTTTCTCGGAGATGACGTTGGAGGCGAACTACCAGATCCATGTCTTCTCCCACAGTCTCTTTTCGGTAACCCTGAATGTCTAGCACCTCTTTCTTACGAAAAAGCCCAAAAGCCCCGGAAATAATGAGCAGGCTCTTCAGCATGGATAGACCGGTCCGCCCTCCCAGAAAAGCCCGGAGATATTCAATTGTCTGAAATTGAGCCAGAAGATTCCGGGGGAAGCCCACCTCTTTAACTTGTCCATATTCGATTCGAGAGCCGTTACTTAAGCGAATTATGCCTCCAGCAGCCACCATATTAGCTGGTTCTTCCAGAAAGGGTCGGATAATTTTTAGAAGGGCGTATTTATCCAAGAGGGAGTCAGAGTCAATAGCGCAGAATAATGGAAACCGGGCGACATTCAGGCCAGCGTTGAGGGCATCAGCCTTCTGCCCATTTTCTTTGTCCACCACAACCAATTTGGGGTAAGTTGGTGAAAGGTAGATGTTTTTAATAGGGGCTGTCTCAATGACTTTTCGAAAGACTCGAAAAGTTTTTTTGAGATGGAAATGAGTTATTAACTGTTTCAAAGTTTGATCGGTTGAGCCGTCATTAACTACCACTACTTCATAATTGGGATATTCCAGAGCTAATAGTGAATGGACATTGGCCACAATAGTTTTTTCTTCATTAAAAGCCGGCACAATTATCGAAATAGGTTTCAGAGAAGGCAAATGGAGCATTTCTTTATAGAGAATATAGGTGGAAAGCTGATGATGTCGGGTTAGTCCGATTAGAGAAAGAATAGTAAACAGAAGATAAAGAAAGTTGAGAGCAAAAAAGTACACCAGGATGATCCATTCGATAAGATGGAAAAGAGTAGTGATGAAACTCATTTAGCTTGTTATTCTCCTGTAGTAACTATTTCTTCTAGAATCATATGGGCCATATCAGCCGCGTAAGGATCTTTTTTTTGCCGGGCGATTTTTCGGAGTGTTTTAAGACCTTTTTCGCCGAATTGAACCAAGGCTCGTGCCCCATTAAGTCGACAATACCAGTAAGGGGAAAAGAGAGCTTGGGCGAGAAGGGTTAGGGCCTTTTTTGCTCTTAATTTTCCCAGGCTTTTTAGGGCTTGAGCTCTTACCTCCCAGGCTTCATCTTCGGCTAGGAGCATTAAAGTATCGATGATTTCTTCAAGAGGGAGGGAAAGATTGCCTAGGGCTCGGGCTGTTTTAACTCTGATTTCTTTACTGGGATGGATTGACAGGCGAAGCAATTGAGGATAGAGGGAGGTTAAGGGGATGGCTCCAATAAGTTCTACCAGGAGAGCCAGTTTTTCCTCAGGTAGAGATCGCTTTAAGATTTTTTTAACAAAAGGTTCAATGATTTTGCCCATTGAAGTAAAAAGGTCAAAATAATATCTTAGAGGAGTTTGAGTTTCCTGAATGAAACTGGTAAAAATACTTTCCAGAATTTTAGGCTGGGGATTGAGGGTTAAGCTGGAAAGAGTAGCCAATTTAACCAAGGGATGGTCGTTCAGGAGCTGAATAATAACTGGAGCATCTTTTTCTTCAGCAAAGATGACAAAAGCTTTGGCGGCTTTAACTCTTTTAATTAGACGGCGGGAAGATATGGCGCGCCGGTATTTTTCCTTGAGAAAGGAAGCAAAGATATTTTTTAATTGTTCCCGGGGAGTCCCAGAAAGAGTTTGCCAGAACTCCAGGAGAACTTCAGTGAAAATATCGGGATAACGGAGATATTGTTTTAGTTCTACTGGCCAGCTGTTTTTTGGGGATGAAGTAATGGCCGCCAGAATGTCGGATTCAATCGCTTGACGAAGATAGCGGTGCCGCTTTTCCCGCTGGGTAATGACAAAGCGGCGGATAGAGATATAAAGAAAGAGGGAGAGGGTAAAAAGAAAGAGGAAAATTAAGCTATAGAGAATGATGTAAATTTGAGTCGTCATTTTCACTCGAGAGAACTTTTTTAATTTTGGACAAGAGGATTTCTGGGGAAAAAGGTTTGGTCAAATAGTCAGTGGCTCCCCGGTCAAGTCCTTCGAGAATATCAGCTTCTCGAGAGAGGGCGCTGAGTATAATCACTGGAATTTTGGCTGTGCGGGCCTCTTTTTTTAATTGGTCTAGTACTTGATAACCGTTGAGTCCCGGCATAACTATATCCAGAAGAATTAAATCGGGCTGTTCCTGGAAAGCTTTGCGCAGACCTTCCTGGGGACTGAGAGCGAAAATAACTTCATAACCAGCGTTGATTAAGAAATAAGAAACGGATTTGATAATAATTGATTCATCTTCAATAATTAAAATCTTGGGTCGAGTGGCCTTCTTTTTAGCTGAAGTGGCCGGGGGTGGGGCAGTTGATTTTTGGCGGGGCGTTGGAGGGCTCACTGAGAGTTGCTGGAGTTGGTGGATTAATTGGCTGAGTTTTTCTTCTTGGTTTTTCAAAAAGTGAAGAAGTTTTTGGTGTTCTTCTTGTTCCTGAAAGTCAGGCAGTTCGGAAGAGGCAACTTTTTTATCCTGGGTGGCAATTACTTCTTCCAGTTTTTGTTTAAGTTGAAACAATTCTTTGATGTTGCCGATTTTTTCGAGAGAGAGCTCAGCCAATTTGGCCATTTTTTGCTTATTTTGGCCGAGTCCCCAGAGGTTTTTCTTGATTTTATTGTTGACCTCAACCAGCATTTGCTCTGATTCATGAAGAGAATACTTAAGAGATTTGTCTCGTGGAGAAAGTTCTTTTCCTCTTTCTTTGACTTCCTTAATTCTTTTTTTCCCCATGATTCGCTTTGTTTAACTCGGAAAATTTTCTGGCATTAATTTACACAGAAAATAAGTTTATGTCTACTCTTTATAAAAAATATGAAAAATATCTTTAAAGTATTATTGATTTTTCTGAAAAATTGGCTTTTAAGCCGAATATATTTTCTGGAGTATATCTGGAGAGAGCCGAGCGCCGCTGAGAATAAGCACAATAGATTGATTTTTATACTGAGTTTGGGTTTTGAGAAAAGCGGCTACACTTAAGGCTCCGGCCCCTTCAATCAAGAGATGATGTTTTTCTAGGAGGAGTTTGACGGCGGCCAGAATTTCTTCTTCTTTGAGAAGCACAAATTCGTCCACTAAAGCTTGGCAGATGGGGAAAGTAAGAGCCTCCTTGTCGATACCGCCGGCCGTTCCATCGGATATTGTGGGGTGGGAAGGTAGGTCGAGAATTTCTCCGGCCTGAAGAGAGTGATACATAACGGCGGAATTTTCTGGCTGACAGCCGATAATTTTAACCGAAGGTGAATGATTTTTGAGATAACCAGCCAGGCCAGAGATGAGTCCTCCTCCCCCTACGGGCACAAAGACGGCCTCAATGGCAGGAATTTGTTGGCTCAATTCCAGACCGATAGTGCCCTGTCCAGCGATGATTTGCCAATCATTGTAAGGGGAAATAAAAATATAGCCCTTTTTTCGGGCTTCTTCTTTAGCTTGAAGTTCGGCAATAACACAATCATTACCAGTCAACCTAAAAGAAACTCCCATTAGTTGAAGTTGTTCCACCTTGTTGGTGGGCACTGTTTGCGGAAGAAAGATTTCGCCCTTAAGTTTAAATTGTCGGACACACCAAGCAAAAGCCGCACCATGATTACCCGAGGAAGCCGTGAGTAATTTAGTCTGGTGGATCTTATCTCCTAGGGAAAGAATTTTGTTTAAAGCGCCTCTAATTTTGAAGGAGCCGGTTAGTTGGAAGTTTTCCAGTTTGAGATAAACATGATTTTGGCTGATGTGACTTAAATAATAGGAATATTCAACCGGAGTTAATCGTAGGTAAGGCTGGATACGGGCAGAGGCTTGTTCCACCAGTTGAGTAATGTGGGCCTTAAGTTGGCTTTCCGGAGGAAAATCTTTCATTAGAAATATTCCTTAGAGAACTCTTATTATAACATTTTGTTCGGAGAAAAGAAATGATTTGGGAGAAGTGAATCAATAATTTAAGGAACAATTTATTTCTGAGCCATCCTTTTTCTCTATCCTTAAAAGGAGGTTATAAACAAATCAAGGATTAACTCGCTTTTTCCAGTAGAAATAGATAGGGAGACCCGTAGCGGTGAGCAGAAGTCCTGCCCCAGCTTCGATTGGTCTTTGAATCAGTGTATTGAGAATCAGGCCCAAAGAAGCCAGAATAAAGAGAGCGGGGACAAAAGGATATCCCCATGTTTTATAAGGCCGGGGGAGCTCTGGTTTTATTTTTCGTAAGCGAAATACGGCCGCTGCCGCGGCCACCCAAAAGATAATAGCGATAAACATGGTGTAGGTTAGAACCTGTTCAAACTGACCGATAAGGACCAAAAAGGAGGCCCACCCGGCTTGAATAAACAAAGCGAAGCTAGGAGTCCGAAATCGGCGGTGGACAGAAGCGGCTCGGTGGAAAAAAAGTCCGTCTAAGGCCATAGCGTAGTAAACTCTAGCTCCAGCCAGAATGGACCCATTAATGGCTCCGAAAATAGAAATTAGAATGAGAGCACTAATTAAGGAACCGGCTGAAGCACCGAAAAGATTAGAGACGGCCTTTTCGGCGATTCTGACTACCCCAATTGTTTCGGGCAAAGGCAGGGCATAGAAATAAAAAATATTAACTAGCAAATACAGCAGAGTGACTCCGATGGTCCCCAGAATTAAGGCTAAAGGGAGAGTCCGGCCCGGGTTTTTTATTTCGCCAGCTACGAAATTGACATTATTCCAACCATCAAAGGCCCAACTGACAGCGATTATGGCCACTCCAAAACCCGAAAGAAGTTGGGTAAAAGAAAGCTGGGCCGGATGCCAATTGAGAGAAAATGTCTGTCCTTTTCCCAAGCTGATTCCTAAGATTATTAACCCTATGACCACGCCTATTTTAATCACGGTTAAAAAGTTCTGGAGAGTTTTACCAAAAATTAAACCTCGAAAATTAACCAGGGTTAGAAAAATGATTAGCCCGACTCCCAGTAATTGGCCCGAGGAAAGGCTGTAATGGAGAAAGTGGCCTTCATTCAGACTGAAGATTACCTGTTGGGGAGAGAGGAGAGGAAAAAAAGAACCGATGTATTCACTGAAAGCTAGCGCCAGAGCAGCAATGCCGCCGGTCATGTAAACTAAAAAGAGTACCCAGCCGAACAAAAAGGCTACTAAGGAGCCGAAGGCTTCGCGGAGATAAACGTATTGGCCACCTGCTTCAGGCAGAGCTGCCCCTAGTTCTCCATAGGTAAGCGCGCCGGCTAGAGTGAGCAGCCCTCCCACCAGCCAGGCTAATAGAATAAGTCCAGGAGAAGGGATAGATCTGGCCATAATTCCTGTGGTCAGGAATATTCCTGAACCAATGACGATGCCCATCATTATCATGGCCGAGTCAAAGAGATTGAGTTTTCTTTCGAGATTAGGCCCTGGTTGAGGGCGGGAGGAGGTGTTTTTATTGAGCATGCTTATGATTGAGATTATTATAATTTTCTCGGAAGCCCTGAACAAGTTTAAATTTTAGGCTAAGGTTTTGCCTTGTCAAAGCATTTCTAAATCTTCAAGGTGTCAGACACCTTGAGTAAGTCCTGAGTAAGTCCAACTCTCTTCTCCTAAGTATTATAATATAAGGTGTCTGAGACCTTGTCTTTTCCTTCAAGTATCTTAACCTGCAATATTCAAAATCTTCAGGGTATCAGTCAACCTGATTTCACAAACTTCTAGATAAATTTAGGGGTTGTCAGCCTTTCTAATTACTTTTGGTGTCTGACACCCTGAGTGACTCCCTGAGTAAGCCTCAAGTATGTTGGTGTCTGACCCCGTAAGTAATGACACCGTGAATAAGTCCGAGCCCCTTCTCCTGTATTTTCAGGGTGTCTGACACCCAGATTAGATGACGCCCAGAGTATAGGGTGTCTGACACCCTGAAGATTGTGTGACCTGGATAAAGGATCTCTGAGACTCTCCATGTAACCCCCTGAGTATTATGGTCCAATGGGTTTTTTTCTCTAGGTATCCCTTAGGGCCATGAGCTTTCTTTTCAGCTTGACAAAAAAAAATTTTGAGTTATCATGTTAGTGAATACTTACTAACATGAAAAAATCAATTTTTAATTTGGAAGAATCGAGCCGGAAAAAAGAAATCGTCAACGCCTGTTTGCGAATAATGGATACTTTTGGCATAAAAGGACTCACAGTAGCTCGGATTGCCCAAGAAGTAGGTTTTTCAGAATCGGCTCTTTACCGCCATTTTAAGTCGAAGAATGAGGTGGTTTTATTTATCTTGGAAGAAACGGGTCTGATGGCCCAACATCAGTTTCAGGAGGTGCTTGATTCTGCTCAAGAAGCTCAGGGACGACTAGAGAAATTACTGCAGTTACATCTTCAATTTCTCGAAGAATATCCTGGGTTATTTAGAATCATTTATTCTGATGAGATTCATATTGGTGAATCTTATTTATTAGAAAAATTGAGTGAGATAGTTAATCAGCTGATCGGGTTTATCCAGATAATTGTCGATGAAGGAAAAAGAAGAGGAGAAATCAAGGCGAAAGTGGATTCTTCATTAGCCGCTGTTCACTTCTTGGGAATAGTCGAAACAGTTTTTGCTTACTGGACAATCAAGAAAAGAAGAATTTCTCTTAGGCAGGCCGGTTTGAGTCTGTTGAGGCAAATGTTTGAAGGAATTGCCGCCGAAGAACCTATCATGACTTCGCAATAAGTTCCTGGTGGAGGATTTTCGGTGGAAAAGGTTGGTTTTAATAATGGTCTAGAAAGGAGAAGAAAAAGGATATTTTCCCGGCGAAATTAAACAGAGAAAAAGTTGAGTCAGAACGAAGCCGGGGTAATGAATCCATAAAATAAAATAACTGAGGCAACCAACGAGAAAAGAAATGAGTTTTTTTTACAATGAGAGTGAATGTTCACTAACTAAGGAGGCTGGTTATGTGGCAGAAAGTGGCCAGACGGGTGATTCAAAACTGGCGGATAGCCTTACTTTTAATCCTGCTCATCAGTGTTTTCTTTTTAAGTCAGTTTAAATATCTGACTTATGATAACCGGGTGACTCAATGGGTCCCCCAGAATGATGAGGTTTTGAAATATTCCTTAGAAGTAGGAGATAAGTTTCGCTCGAATGAGCTAGTGGTTGTTCTTTTCCGTCCGGAGAAGATTGATCCCTTTGCGCCGTCAGTTCTTCAGTCAGTAAAACAACTTACTCAAGAGCTAGGTCAAAGAAAAGAAATATTTCTGGTTAATTCAATCGCCAATAGTGCTTATATCACTCAAATTGAAGGCGGCATTGAGGTCAGAGATTTTTTAATGGAAATGCCTGAGGATCTTGAGGCTGGCCTGAAGTTAAAAGAGAAGGCCCTTGCGGAGGACTCTTTGGTGAATAATGTTATCTCTGAAGATGGCCAGTGGTTGGCCTTTAATGTTTATATCAATCCCGATGAAGATTTGGTGAAGACCTTTGGTCAAGTGATTAAACCGTTAACTGAGAAATATCTTTCTTCTTGGGGAAAAGTATATTATTCCGGAATTCCAGCCGATGCGTTTTTTGCTGATAAATTTGTTACGGCCGATATAAAAACCTTGGTTCCCTTGGTGATTCTCTTGATTCTCCTGGTGCTCTATTTGAGCTTTCGCCAATGGGGCGGGATGTTTTATCCCTTCTTAGTGGTTTCCTTGGCGAGCATCTGGATATTTGGATTAATGGGTTTGACTCGAACACCAATGAACATCATTACTCCGGCGTTGCCCGTGTTGTTGATAGCCCTGGGTTCTGCTTATGGAATTCATGTTTTTAATAAACTTTTAGCCACGGCTGAGCCAGTTCCTGTCTCTTTAGAGCAACAATCCCAACGGCTGGCTTCAGTAGCTCTTCCTGTAGTTCTGGCCGCTGGCACGACCATGGTTGGCTTTATTTCTTTTTTGACGGCTCGACTGAAAATAATTATTCAATTTGGTGTCTTTTCCTCTATTGGCATTGCCTTTGCGGCTCTCTTGGCTTTAATTTTTATCCCTACCGCTCAGCAACTTTTTCATCTTCGGGCTGTTCCAAAAAAGGAGGGTATCAGTTCCATCTACTCAGCGCCTCTTTCTTTTCTGGCCAAAGTAGTCGAAAGACGGAGGACGGTTATTTTGATAGTTGGGCTAATCCTCTTGCTGGCTTTCTTTCCCGGGATATTTTTAATTGAGCACCAGGTCAATTTTTCAGAATACTACCCGGCTGATTCTCCACCGCGTCAAGCCTTGAAAATTGTCAAAGAAAAATTTGGAGGTTCCTCTCCCCTCTCCCTCTACTTTAAAACAGATCAGGTCAAATCAGCTGCTTTTCTCCGCATTATCCGCCGAGAAGGAAATTATGTGGCGGCCTTATCTGGAGTCAGCCGACCTTTTTCCATAGCCGATTTTATTCAGGAATTAAACTATAAATTAAATGGTAGCTATGCTCTGCCCGAAACCGATGGTCAAGTGGCCAATCTTTGGTTTTTCATTGAGGGACGGCGAGAGCTGGAGCAATTGGTTACTCCTGAAGGTCAAGAGACATTGATCATGGCCCGAGTATTGAGCTCAGCCACAACTCAATTGAAGGAAATTGAAAGGCAACTTAGTCATTTCTTGGAGCAGGAGTTTTCCCAAAAGATAGTAGCTGTAGATTTGAGCAGAGTTCCTCCTGAGAAAAGGCGGTTTCTCCGCCAGCAGGAAGCCACTCGTTTGGCGGAGGAATTGGGCTGGATTACTAAATGCTACACTTCCCAGAGTGTCTCCCGGTCGGCTCTAGAAAATCTTTTTCTTCAGGCCCTTGATAATGTGCCTCAGTTGAAGGAAATAGAGGTTAAAGAAAGAATCCAAGAAGCCTGGCGAGAATATATTTATTCCGATAGTTTTGATTTCTATCTCACCTCTTTTCAGAGCCGCCGCCTTTTTAGCTCTCTTCAGAAATTAGTGGATTGGCCGCCGGAAAAATTAAAACCCGAGGCAATGAAAATTTTTAGAAAAACGATTCCTTCCGAGGAGTTTGATCCAGAAATAGCCGAGGATGTCATCGCCACTTTTCTTTTACGGCGTCAGGAAGTCCAGCGAGAGATGTTTGTTGAGCGTCATCTTCAGGCACTTCTGAATTTATTGCCAACCCCAGAAGAGGCAGTGGCTAAAGACTCACTACGCAAGAAGGCAGCTGGTCTACTTAACGAACTGGTGGATGAATTGGTTGTTCTTCCCCAAGAGAAAGCTGAGGGTGAGGGCCAACCTATTCCTCTTGGGCGAGTTATTCAAACGGGTTATCCCAGTTTTATTACTCGGCTGGATTATTTTTTGTCAACTTCCCAAATTCAATCATTAATTCTGGCCTTAGTCTTAACGTTTTTCCTTATTTATCTTCTTAACCGTTATCTCATTTGGGCCTTCATTTCTATTGTACCCATTGTCTTCAGTGTGGTAGTGATTTATGGATTTTTGGGTTTGGTGGGTTTGCCTCTTGATTTTGCCACAATGATGATTGCCAGTGTTTCCATCGGGGTGGGTATTGATTATGTTATTCATTTCAGCCATGGCGTTAAAGAAGCTCTCCGAGCTGGAATGTCCCTGGAAAAAGCGGTTTTTTCTGTCTATCTAGAAAAGGGGCGGGCCATTCTAGCTAATTCCTTAGCGGTGATGATGGGCTTTCTGGTTTTGTTATTTTCCTCGATGAGTCCGCTGGCCAATTTTGGGGGCATGATGGCTGGGGCTATGCTCCTTTCGGCTGGGGCGGCCTTAACCATCTTGCCGGCTTTGATCCTCTGGTTAAAGCCAATTAAAGGAGGTCAAAAATGAAGCATTCAGGAAAATTTCCAAGAAGTTTTCTGTTTTGGGGGCTATTTTTATTATTAATAATAGTTGTAATTAATCCTCACTGGGGATGGGGGCAGCTTCAAGAGAACCGGACTGGGAAAAATCTTGGGGTGGCGAGAAATAGTTTGCTTGGCGAGCTGGCCACTCGGGGTAAGACCTCAATTTCTGGTCAGGAGATTTTGAAAATGGTTGATAACCGCTCGGTAGGTGAAGAAGCCCCTTCCGACCTTCAGGCCAAAATGGTGATGAGAATTATTGATGCCCGGCAAAATGAGAAAAAGAGAGAACTGCGGGTTTGGTCCAAAAATCGTCCGGGAGAAGACGATTGGCGAGTCATGAAATTTCTTTCTCCCCCGGATGTGCGGGGAGTTGGTTTTTTAGTGCTGGCTGATGACCAGATGTACCTTTATCTGCCCGAGTTCAGACGGATTCGGCGGATAGCTTCTCATAATAAATCAGAAAGATTCATGGGCTCGGATTTTTCTTATGAAGACTTAAGTACAGGAGGATTGGCTAAATATTATCAGGCCACTTTGGTTGAAGAAAATTCGACTACCTGGCATCTGGAATTGGTTTTGAAACCTGGAGCTGACAAACCTTATCCTCGAATTGAAATGTGGGTGGACAAAGAGACACATTTGCCCCGCAGGTATCTTCTTTACGATAAATCAGGCGAGCCCTGGAAGGAAGCCAGCCAAAAGGTGAAGCAGATCGAGGGGTATTGGCTTCCGGTCGAGACGGTCATGAAAGACCTCAAAGCTCAAACCAGAACCATTCTTACTATGGAAGAAATTAAAGTTAACACTGGTCTTAAGGATAACATTTTTACCCAGCGCTTTCTTAAGAGGAGGGTCCGATGAGAAGAATGTTCTTTATACGAAGCAAATTTTTCTTGGTCCTGGGATTAATAACTCTAGTCAGCGGCTTTTTCACTCCTGGTGGTTTGAAAGCTGAGGTGGAATTCAGTGGTCGAGTTAAATTATTTACATCTTTTTATTTAAACGAAAATAGCACTGGACCTTACTTTTTCCACGACAAAGGAGAGTTTGCCTTAAAGAGGTTAGAAACCAGATTTATTCTTTCGGGGGAGTTGTCCTCTAAAGTTAGTTTTTATAGTCGGGTTGATACTTATTCCCGGGCGGGAGCTCTATTTTCACCGGCTCCCCTACCGGAGGCTTCATCATTGGGAACTCCGGTGCAGAGCGAGCCTTTTGAGGGAGTGCTTTATGAAGGCTTAGTGAAAATTACTGATTTTATTTTCCCTGGCTTGGACTTAACTGTCGGTAAACAGAGGATTTCGTGGGGAACAGCCGATAAGTTGAATGTGGTCGATAATCTTAATCCTGTGGATCTAGCGAATTTTCTCAGTTTTGACCCTGATTATTTTGCTGAGAGGCGTCCCCAGACGGCTTTCAATTGGGAATGGTGGTTGGGGAGTAATTATAAATTGCAATTTGTCTGGCTTCTAGAGAGACAGTATGCCCCCTTGCCCCAGGGCTTTACCCGCCTGGTGACCCAAGGCTTTAATATCAATGAGATTAGACTTCTGAGAGAAAAATATAAACTTCAAAATCCCAACTTTGGCTTGAGGTGCAGTGGAGTAGTGGCCAATTTTGATTTTGGTTTAAGTTTTTATCGGGGAAATGTACCTTTGCCTGTTCTGACAGGAGTAGAGCTTTCGCCTTTCAAAGGGTTGATTTCCTATTTTAGCTATCCCCGGGAGAATGTTTTCGGGCTGGATGTAGCCGGAGAATTGGCTGGGGTAGGTTTGTGGGCTGAAGCAGCCTTGGTCGTTCCAGAAGAAACTCAAGGCTTTGTAGTTAAGCCCGTTTTGGTCAATAATCAGTCTTTTCTTTATCGGGATGAATTTAGTCTTTTCCCCGCTAATTATCTCCGGTTTGTTCTGGGGTTTGATTATACCCTGGGAGTAGGGAATGGCCTTTATCTCAATGGTCAATTTCTCCATGGTTTTTTTGATGAGCGGGCTTACACCTCTCGAGCCAGAAAAGTCTTTGGCTGGCAGAAGGGCATGTTTTTTGGGGAGTTGGAAGATTATGTGGTCATGCGTTTTGAATATCGGTTGTTTCGCGAAACTTTGAAGCTCCAGCTAGGCTCCATTGTAGAATTGGCAGAAGGGCACCAAGCTCTGGTTATCCTGCCGGAAATTGAATGGAAAATCAAAGATATGGTAATTCTGCAGGCAGGGGGGTATTTGACCACTGGAGATAAAGAGGGCACCAAGTTCGGCCTTTTCCGGGAAGATAAAGTGGGGTTCTTGGCTGTAAAGTTAGATTTTTGAGTGAGTTGAATCACCTTTAACATCAGAACCATTAGCCTGGTTCTTGGCTGTAAAATTAGATTTTTGAAGAAAATAGTGTTTTGCGGTTAAGTCAGGCAACATTGGCTTAGCCGAGGGAAAGATAAAGCCCTGAGTTTTCAATAATTTTCAGTCTAATGAAGAAATTTTGAGGAGAGGTGAATTATGCTAAGTCAATTTTTTGAGAAGGGGATGTTCAATTAGTAGAGTTTTTAGGCCGGAAACAAGGATGACCTAATTGAGCTTTTATTTGACAACTGGGGTTTTAGTTTTTATAAATACAACTATTAATGGTTTTTCAAGATCAAGAGACATGAAGTGAGGTGGGGTAGTTTGTGGGGAATTGGTGGATTAGACTGGAATTCGAGGAATTACTGGAATTTAGAAAGGAAAAAGCCTATTTAGGAGGTTTATTTTGAAAAAATCAAAGAGTTTATTTTTCTTCTTGGTTTTAATTGGTATCTTTCTTATCCTTGGGCTTTATTCGACTCCTGATGAGAGTCAACCAGGTTGTAGTTCCTCAGAGCTCTCCTCTGATTATCATCTGGATGGTTGTACAGTAATCATTGTGGGTAAAGATGCTTCAGTAGATGGCTCAGTAATGACCACTCATACCTGCGATTGCGGTGTTTGTGATTGGACCTGGCGGTATGTGCCGGCCGCGGACCATAAACCTGGCTCAACCAGAAAGATATATCATATTAACCAATTCCGTTCCTGGCCTCCCAGCCAAGGGTTAAAGTGGGACCGGATTAAAGATGATTTTACTGGTCTGGAAATTCCTCAAGTGCCTCATACTCATGCTTATATTCATGGGATGTTTGGTTATATGAATGATCAACAAGTGGCCATAGGGGAATCAACCATCGGTTGTCGGCGGAAGATGCGTAATCCTACCCCCACGGCCAAGTTTGATATTACCATGTTGACTCTTATCGCTATGGAAAGAGCCAGCACCGCCCGAGAAGCCATCAAAATAATGGGCTCTTTAGCTGAGAAATACGGTTATGGTCATACTGACAGCGGAGAAATGCTGGCTGTGGCTGACCCTAATGAAGTCTGGATTTTTGAGATTATGCCTGTGGGGCCTCTTTGGACGCCTGACAGTGGTAAGCCGGGAGCGGTTTGGTGTGCTCAGAGAGTGCCTGATGACCATGTGAGTGTGTGTCCCAATGAATCCCGGATCGGCGAGATAGATTTGAATAACCCTGATTATTTTATGGCTTCCCCAAACGTTATTTCTTTCGCCGTCGAACAAGGTTTTTATGATCCGAAAAGCGGGGAGCCCTTTAACTGGAAAAAAGCTTATTCACCTTCTGAGGGGAGTGCGGCCAGCACTAATGGAGCCCGAGTCAGATTATGGCGGTTTTTCGATCTAGTCGCTCCTTCCAAGAAGTTTAGCCCGGAGACTCCCAATATGGAATTGCCTTTTTCAGTTAGACCAGATAAAAAACTCTCGGTCTATGATGTAATGCAGATGACCCGAGATAAATGTGAGGGCACTCGATTTGATCCCGCTCGGGGTCTCCAAGGTGGGCCGTTTGCCAATCCTAATCGTCTGCCTTATGGCTTTAAGCTAAATGATCAGAGATATAACACTCCCCGCGTTATTGGAGTCAATCGGGCCGAATATGTCACGGTGACCCAATGTCGAGGTTGGCTGCCCAATCCTGTAGGCGGGATTGTCTGGTTAGCTCTTGGAGCTCAAGATACTTCTTGTTTTATGCCTTTTTATATAGGGATCAATCGCATTCCTCACTCCTTGGAAATTGGTGACCATTGGGAATTTAATCGCCAGGCAGCCCGGTGGGCTTTTGATTACGTGGATTTCCATACCCAGGTCGTCTATTCCTACGCTATTCAGGATGTTCGCCAAGCTCAGGAAAAGTGGGAGAAATCAGCTGTGGAAAGAACACCCGTGATTGATAAAGTAGCCACCGAGCTTTATCAAAAAGACCCGAAATTAGCCCAGGCTTTTCTCACAGATTATTGTGTCGGCAATGCTGAGAGAGTGATTAATGCTTGGTGGGAGTTGGGTGATTTCCTTTTGGTGAAATATAATCACTTCTGGGTTTATGATGTTAAGGCCCGCAAACGAAGTCCTCTTAAATACCCTGAATGGTGGCTCAAGTTACTCGTGGAGTATAATCAGCTAACTCCTCAGCCACAGAAAAAGAAATAGGATTAGAAAAAGAGAAAAAAAAATAAGAATTAGACAAAGGAAGTAGAAAAACTAGAGAAATAAAAAGCAAATTCATTTAAAGGGATCAAGCTGATTCCTTAGCAACTTTAAAAAAAGAAAAGAGGTGGCTCTATATCAATTCAGGGCAGTTGAGGCGACTAAAAAGAGTGAAGGTTAAAATATTTTGATGAGGAGAAAATTTTTATCAGTAAGTTATTTTCCAGGAGAGCCAGATAGGTATATAATTTAGGATTATTAGAGTTAACCGAGCAGAGCAACAGGTTTTTTCGAGGCTACGAGCTTATCAGTCAGGAAAAATTAACTCAACCAAAAATGGAAGTTTATCAACTCAAGAGATTGGGCCTATTTAAAGGCAGGAGAAAAATAGGCTTTTTTCCCTTGGCTGAAATTGGCCTAGTTTGGCTGTCTATGTTGTTGACCTTGGTGGCTTGTCAATCTGAGTCACCCCCGGTTTTTAGATTTTGGGATCAACTTAAGCCCCACACTTCAAGAATTGTCTCAGAGGAAAATTGGCGCGACCTTTACCAAGATTACATAAAAAAAGAGAAGAATTCTTCAAAACATGCGCAAGTGGAGCGGGAAGGATGGGCCACTTTTTATTTAAAAGGAAAAACATTTGAAGCAGTGCTAGCTCCACCTAATTCAGTCAGTGAATTTGAGGTCAAGCTCGGGAGAAAATATGTTTTTGATTTTGGCTTTGGTCTATTCCGTGATACTTGGATGACTAACCTTTCCAATAATCTGCGGATTAAATTTTCTGTCTCGATTAAAACAGAGCCTTCTTCTGAACCCAAAGAATTGTTCTCCCAGCTGGTTGAGCTTCCTCGTGAGCCAACCGCTCATCAGATCTTTTTTCATCGCCTCAATTTGGCTGCTTATCAAGGGAAGAGGGTGACAATTATCCTGGCCACGGAGAAAGTCGGCCAGGATAAAGACAAAGCAATCCACGAATTAATTCCGGCTTTTTGGATAAATCCCTTGGTTTACTCTCCCCGAAAGCCAGGCACCGTGACTGAAGGACGTCCGAATATAATCTTAGTTTCTATTGATACTCTTCGGGCCGACCATCTGGGCTGTTATGGGTATAGCCGGCCCACTTCTCCTACCATGGATAACCTAGCTGCCCATGGCCTTATTTTTACTCGAGCTTTTTCTCACGCTCCTTATACCCTTGCCTCTCATATGAGTTTATTGACGGGGTTTTATCCTGGCCGACATCGCGTTCTGTATTTAAATCAATGCCTTGATAGCTCCATTCCTACGGTAGCTAGTTACTTGAAAGAGGCGGGTTATATCTGTGGGGCAGTCACGGATGGCGGCCAAGTTAGTCATCGTTTCGGCTTTGCCCAGGGGTTTGATTTCTTTGAAGAAGAAGTTTGGGGTAATATCCGTTGGGATTCAGCCGAGTATATTTTTGAGAGATCGGCTGTTTGGCTTCGCCGTCATCGTGATGCTCGCTTTTTTCTTTTCATTCATACCTATCAACCTCATAACCCTTACCATGCTCCCGAGCCATGGGGCAGCCTCTTTCTTCAAAAAAATCAGCCTTTGAAAAAAGCCAGTTTACAAGAAATTCTAGGGGAGGGATATCCCCATCTTTTCCAGAGATTATCAGAGACAATTCGCCAGAATCTAATAGCTCTTTATGATGGGGAGATTCGTTACACTGATGAAAAGTTAATGGCCCAATTGGTCCACCTTCTTCAAGAACTTAAGCTAGACCGTTCGACTGTTCTGGTGATTACTTCCGACCACGGTGAAGAGTTTTTTGATCATTCCTCTTGGGGCCATGGCCATCAACTTTACAATGAGATTCTTCATGTCCCCTTGATAATTAAATTCCCTGGCGATCAAGCCCAAGGCCGCCAAATTGATTATCCCGTGAGACTGGTGGATGTCTTACCCACTCTTTTGGAGATCGCCCAAGTAGAACCCCCTTTAGATAAAATTGACGGGCGAAGTTTGGTGGCGTTGTTTCATTCTCCACCAGAAGAGGAGTTTAGTTCTGTAGCCTACCTGCCCGATGAGTTTGCTGCTTTTGTTCCTCGGTCTATTGCTTTATTTAAGGGAGAGATGAAATTTATCTGGCGGGCTCCTTTTTCGCCCGAAGCCAGAGAATTTTTTCAGCCTCCGCCTCAAGAAGTGCGGCTGGCTCTTTTTAATTTCTGTCAGGATCCAGCAGAAAAAAGGAATTTAGCCACCGAGAGAGTTTCTCTTGCCCGAGAGTTTTTCCATCAGGCAGAAAAATTGTTAGAGAAAATGGTTCAGGTGGAGAAAGCCGGCCGTTCTCGGGAGGAATTAAATAAGGCCCTGAAAGAAAGATTACGGGCTTTAGGATATGTCAAATAAAAAAACCTTTTCCCTTAATAACTTAAAGATTAGTTACTTACCGCTTCAGATTTAGGGCTTTCTCTGCCCCGCGAATCAACTGCCGTCACGGTGTAAAAGTATTTTTTCCCTATTTCCAGATGACGATCGATGTAGCGAAAAACAGTTGAGGGCACGGTGGCCAGAAGGGAGTAATCAGAATCCGGTGACTTTTCGGGCTTGCGATAAATTCGATAGGCGCAGATATTTTTATTTTCAGGATTAGGTTCCCAAGAAATAAGATTAAAGGCTCTGGGGAGAATATGGCGACGGGCGATGAGTCTTTCTAGAGATAAATGGGGAAAGGAATTTGTCACTTGGCGTAGCGAGATGTTAAGAGGAGGATAAAGAAAGAATAGAAGAGAAACGTAATTAAAATAGATGCCCCACTTTTGGCACCGCAGATCTCCATCACTAGACCAGATAATATAGATTTGTTCCTCTGAATCGCCGCTTATTTGGGGCCAGAAGGAATCACATTTTCCTGGTTTATTATGGTTGACTTTGATGTCCTGAGATAGCCAGGTTGAGCCATAGTCAGCGGAGAAATTGAAGAAGATATCCCTGGTGGGATAATTATCTTCTGGATTTTGGTCAAAGCGCCAATCTTGCCAAACGATAGCCACATAGCCATTATCATTACAATAGATATGGGGGCATTCAGAAGCGGCCGGCCGGGGAAAATCTCTATCAATTCTTAGTTCTTCGTGGGTCCAGTTTATCCCGTAATCTTCAGAATAGTTAAAGTATATATCTTGGTAGCCAGTGCGGTCTTCTGCCCAAACCACGTAGACATGCCCGGAGTCATCACAGGTAATCTGGGGAGATGTACACTTTCCAGCCGCCTTTTTGTTTAAAATAACTTCCGATATGGGCCAGGTGACTCCAAAATCAGAGGAGCAGCTGAAAAGAATATTAAAACCATCGCTCCAGACAATATAGACATGCCCGCTAGAGTCGTGACAGATTTGTGGTTGAGTAGAGGAGTTGAAATGGTGAGTTGAGATTAATTTTCGCTGCCAAGTGGAGCCGTAATCCGAGGAGTAACTAAGATAAACCCCAGGGTTAGGGCCGAAAGTTTTTATCCAGGCAATATAGACGTGCCCCGAGTTGTCACAACTTAAATGAGGATTGCGGGCTGTTTTTTGAGTCTCAAGGTCAATATCAATTTCTTGGCGCCACCAGGTTTGACCGTAATCGTGGGAGCAATTAAAATAGACCTCAATTTCTCGAATAAAAGGAGAAGGCCAGGTCTCATAACTCCAGAGAGCATAGATGTGACCCCAGGTATCACTGGCTATCTGAGGAGCCAAGGCGCGGCCGTCATGGAGAGTGTTGAGTTGAGCGGAGGAGGACCAATTTAAACCATAATTAGAAGAATAACGGAAAAGCACCTTCTGGCCGTCGTCACTCGTCCAGAGGGAGTACACTTGACCTGAAGGAGAGCAACTTACGACTGGAGCTGTGCCATAAGTCCCGAGTTTGAGTGGCTTTGACCGCCAGGTTTGGCCATTATCATGAGAGAAAGTAAAATAAATATTTCTGTCGTTATATCTCCAGATGAGATAGAGGTGGCCGTAACCATCAGTAGTGAAGTGGTAGTTGTGGCCAAAAACGGAGTAAGGGGAGACTAGGATGTCGTCATCTTGAAAATCGATGGTTTTTAATGTGTTTGCCAGCTTGACTAAATTATTTTTTTTAGATAGGGATGAGGGGAAGGGAGAATCGAACTGTGAGCCAAGAGAAAAACTGAAAAAAGGACCAGTCCTAGGGCCCAAGAAAGAAAAAAAGATTTGCGGGAAGAGATTTTGACTTTCATGGTCTCTCTTCCTTTTAGATAATAACCAACCACCCCTCACTTGGATGGATCTGTTTTCTATATACTTGACCACTGTTTGTTTGTCAAACTAGCCCTTCTCCTATGGTCCGTAAAGGACAAAAGTAGACCTCGGGTGAACAATAAAAATAGAAGCTAGGGGAGTAAAGAAGGAGTGGTGTTTTCTACGAAGATTAGTCTTTAGGCTGACTTCCAAGTGGCTGGACTAAGTCTGGATTGATTTATTTCTTACCTGAGGTCTACTTTTTGTTTATTTATTTTTTACATAATATCTACTTTTGAGGCTTATCTCTCAGTTAACCCTCCCCAGGCCCTCAACCACAAAAAATAATGATGTTTAAGGGGAAATAGGGGCTAGATCTAAAGGAATCACAATGAAGAGGCAGAGATTTTAAAGTGGCTTGAGGCTCGGGCTCTGTCCAAAAAATTGCGGCCAAGAACCGCAAAGATATCTTTTTGCCTTATCTTGGTTTACTGGCGGCAGCCAAGGCTTTCCTTCTTTAAGGGAGGAGAGGATGATTGTTTCTGAAAAAAAGTTTTGCGGCGCTGTCAAAAAAAATTATTATAAAAGCAACCCTTTTAACTCGTGGAGCATCTTAAGAAATGGAAGATGAAAGAAAAAATATATTTTTCACCAGCCATCCTCAACATATCTGGTTTTCCCTGGGGGTGGCCCAAGATTTTAATCAAAAAAGAAGCTAATCAAAGGAGTGCGCTATTGACCAAGGGCAACCAGAAGATATCAGAAAGGGGTTCTGCGGAGCAAGAAAACCTCTGGTCCGAAGAAAGCCAGATTCTTTCCACCTGGGTTAAAGAGACACAACAGGGGAGCCAGGAAGCTTTCGCCCAGATCTATAATTATTTAAAAAACCGTCTTTTTTCTTTGGCTTATCGTTATACCTATAACCGGGAAACTGCTGAGGATATATTACAAGAGACATTTATAAAAATATTTACGAATTTGTCAACTATTAATAACCCCGAGACGTTTATCCCTTGGGTCTATCGCGTTACTATTAACACCGCTCTGAGCTATTTACGCCAGCAGAAGAAGCATTTTCAGGCCCAAGTCTCTGCGGAAGCGAGCGAATTGGAGGTACAAGATGTTCCGGGGGTGGAGTCCTTGAGTCAGCGGGAAGACCAGCTCCACCAGGCAATTGAAGCCGCTCTCCGCACCCTGCCCCCCAAGCTGAAGACTGTTTTTTTACTTCATGATGTTCAAGGTTTTACCCATGAGGAGATAGCCGCAATTTTGGGCTGGAGGGTAGGTACTTCCAAGTCTCAGTTATTTAAAGCGCGATTGAAAATAAGAGATTTTCTTAAGCAAAAGAGAATAAATTAACGGGTGAGCCACAATGACATGTAAAAAAATAAAAAAATTAATCAATGAATCACTGGAAAGAAGGCTTTCCCTTAAGGAGAGAATGCAAGTGGAAGACCATTTGGCCACATGCAAAGATTGTCGCCAGTTTTCTCGGGAACTTCGACAACTGGTAGGGGCAGCTGCTTCTTTGCCCGAGATGGAACCTTCGCCTTTTCTCTGGTCAAAAATCCAAGCAGCTCTCCAGGACCAGGAGAAGAGCACTGCCTCCAGGGAAGGGGTCGCCTCTCGTTCTTTCTTTCCTCCAGCTTTTCTTCGCCAGCCAGCAGTGATGAAGGTAGCCCTCAGCTGTCTTCTGGTTGTGGTTATTCTGGCCGGCGGGCTCTTTTTGTGGAGAGAGACGGGGCTGCCGCCTTTTGCCTCTAAGTCCCGAGGGCCGGAATATGCCCTCAACAAATTGGTTGAAGCCCGACATCATTATCAAAAAGCCATTGAAGCTTTAACGGCAGCTGTTGAGGTTGAAGAGAGCAATTTAGATCCCGAGGTTTTGACCGAGTTGAGAAAAAGTCTGGCCGTGATTGAAGCTACTATCATTTCCTATGAGCGAGCGGTTCGGGCCAATCCTCGGGATATAGAAACCCAGACCGAATTGTTAATGGCCTATCAGAGAAAAATAGATCTTCTCGAAGCCACCCTTTCGAGGGAAGCCCCTTTTTGGGAGTGATTTTTCGTGAGGAGAAAATAGGGTCAATTTTTTTAAAAAGATAAAAGGAGGAATGAAAATGCAAAAACGACACAAATTAATCCGGTTAATGCTAACCCTGAGCTGGGTGGGGATTCTTTTAGGCTTCTGGCTTACCTCACCTGGTTGGGCTAAGGAAAAATACGAAGAGAAATTTCAAAAATCGGTGGCCTTGGCTCAGGAGGGCAAAGTAGAAATCAGGAATGTTTCGGGTGATATCAGAGTTTTCGTCTGGGAAAAGAATGAAGTCAAAATTGAGGCCGTCAAGATATCCCGGGCATCTTCCCTGGAAAAGGCGAAGGAAAACGCCGCCCGGGTGAAAATTGAAGTTACTAAGGAAGATGATACCCTGACGATTGCCACCCGTTACCCCAAAACGACTTTTAAAAGATTGGATGTCTCAGTCAATTATAAAGTGACCATTCCGACCAAAGCAGCCCTGCGGGTGAAATCAGTCAGTGGCGATGTTGAATGTGGTCACATCGGCGGCTTTCTTAAAATAAGTGCTGTCAGCGGCGATGTCGTAGTGGAGCAAGCAGGCGATGGAGTGGAATTAAGTAGTGTTAGTGGTGATGTTAAAATCAGCCGAATTGAGGGCGAAGCTTCCTTGAAAACAGTCTCCGGCGATATCTCTATTGCCTTTCTTCGGGGATCAGTGGAGGCGGAATCGGTCAGTGGGGATATTGAACTAAAAGATGTCAGTCAGGCTCGGCGGGTCAAAGTCAGTTCACTGAGTGGCGATGTGCGCTATTATGGGGATTTGAATCCCGATGGAATCTATACGTTGAAAACCCATAGCGGTGATCTAGAGGTTAGGTTGCCGGCTGAGGCTAAATTTGATCTGGTAGCCAAGACTTTTAGTGGAGATGTAGACAGTGAGTTTGAAATCACTCTGGTAGGTAAAGTCTCCCGCCGAGAGTTGAGGGGGAAAGTGAATGGGGGAGGCGCTGAACTGGAGCTAAGAACCTTCAGTGGTGAGATTAAGTTGAGAAAGAAGTAATATTCGCTAGAGAGGGTAGATTCTCTAGTCAAAAATAAGCCCGGGGTTCCGTTTCACCCCGGGCTTTTTTTGTTTTGGTTCATGGTGCGGGGGAATCAGATTTTCCCCTTGCCCCAATCAAGAAAATTGAGAAAATTGGGCTCAGTTCTTCCATTTTCACCTTTGAAGAACCAAATTTTCTGCCATTATTCCTCAATCTGATCCAAATACTCTTTCCGGTGACTACTTCTCTCCGATATTAAAAGAGAGTTGGCCATAACCATAAGATAATAACCTGGTCTATTCATAAATTAAAAAAATATGGTTCATCGCAATAATGGATACCTGAGCTTAAAAAGAGAAATTTTATCCAGAGTGACTTAAGTTAAAAGCAAAGATATAAGTGATGTACCTCGTAATCTTGTCTTATGCGTTTGCCCTGGAGCAATGCTGTCATTTAAAGCCGGATATGGAGTCAAACGAAGGATCTGTGGATATGGTGAGCTGAACTACTTCTTAATAAATATTTTAAACTATTAGGTATTCATTTTTGCGATGAATCAAAAATATTAATCCAAGAACAGCCAAAAATCTTAGCCGGTGATTAGTTCAATCTTTTTTGGTTGTTCCCTCTCACTTCTTTTTCTAACATATTATATATCAATACGTTATGAAGGAAGAGATCTCTTTTTATGAATTATCCAGGATAAATAATATTGGCCATAAAATAATAAATAGTTAAAAATAAAAAAAATAATAAAAATAAAAAAATGAAATAGAGGCCACTAATTTTAAACTAGTCAACCCTGACTTATTCCTTAAGGGAGCTTTTCTTTATAATTTGGAGTCAGGTTTTGATATTGGCTTGGAGTTTATCTAAGAAAGATTATTCACTCAATCTTGTATTGCTTGGACTTGCCTTTTCTTTAAAAGTAAAAGGTGAAGGCCTCGTGCGTTAAAAATAGAGGCGAATATAAAGGCTAGAGATTTAACCCAGTGTCCGTCACCAAGCACAATTGGCTATTTATACGGTGTCTTTTTACCCACTTTCTAACACGCCCTTATTTTGGCTGTCACAGGTATAGAGTGTCAGACACCCAAGAATTATGCGACACAGCGTACTTGTAGTTGTCTGACCCCAAAGTGTTGGACACAGTATCTGCCCCTACCTTATTCTCGGCCCCCGGTATTTTTCTTGCTGAAGGGGGAAAGGTGAAGGTTTATCTCCAGTACCACTGGTGAAATAAAAGGAAGATAGCTTATCCCCTCAGCTTGGATGGGAATTGGAACGTATTTTTGGGGTAGGGTGAAGCAAAAAAATATCTCCTTCCCAGGAAAAAAAGATCCCAGCTTGAAAGAGAGATGCAGTGAGGCAATAAAACTTTTAAAATTACCAAAATTAAGATATAAATTCTTATCCACGGAAGAGAAGACAAGTGGAAATTAAATTCTTAGAAAAGAGGTATGATGAAAACAGCCGGTGACCTGCGCCAGGTACTTCAACGTCTGAATGGTCGGGGTTATAAAGGCTATCAAAGTCTAAAAGGGATTTACGATTTGGGGGAGTTTGTGCTTTTTATCGATCATGTTCAAGCTGATCCTTTTGCGCCTCCGAGTCGGATTCGTCTGAGGATTTCTCAAGAGAAAGCGGCTTTTCCCGCAGAGCTTTATCAAGTGCGGCCTAGAGAAATAGGTTTGCGGGACTATTTGGCCAGACAAGTCAGTCAAGCCATTAAAAAGCATAGTCGGGGACGGCGGGGAACCGGCAAGAGTGGCCTGATCTATATTCCTCAGCCCGGCCAAGAAATTCTAGAACGTTCCTCAATCGTAGTCACCCGAAATTATGTTGAGGCCCGGCTGGGTGTGGGCTTGCCTGCCTATGGACGCCGGATTGCTGCTCCTCAGGCAGAGGAAATATTTTTTGGGGAAATTCCCCGTATAGTTGAAGCGGCTTTGCGCTGGAAAAATGTTGACCACCAGGAATGTCGTCGTCACGTGGAGACAGCCGAGGACGCCGATTCTCTCCGGAATCAACTGCAGGAGCGAGGCCTGGTGGCTTTCATCGCCGACGGGGCCCTTCTTCCTCGGGCTTCGGGTATTGACCCTCGGCCTTTATCCCGAGAAAGGGCGGTCCTTTTTGAGTCTCCCCCTTCGCTTCGGGTCACCCTGACTGTACCACACCGAGGGCCAGTGACTGGCATGGGAGTTCCCCAAGGAATAACTTTAATTGTCGGCGGTGGTTATCACGGCAAGAGTACTCTGCTCGATGCCTTGGCCCAAGGAGTTTACAATCACCGGCCTGGAGACGGGCGGGAGTACGTGGTGACTGACGCCCAGGCGGTCAAGATCAGGGCCGAAGATGGTCGGCGCATTGAGCAGGTAGATATTTCCCCATTTATCACTAACTTGCCTTTTGGTGAGGATACTTCAGCTTTTTCTACTGAAGACGCCAGCGGCAGTACTTCTCAAGCGGCCAATATTATCGAGGCGCTGGAAGCTGGCGCCCGGGTTTTGCTGGTTGATGAAGATACCTCAGCCACTAATTTTATGATTCGTGACCATCGGATGCAGGAGCTGGTGGCCAAAGATAAGGAACCCATAACTCCTTTTATTGACAAAGTGAGGCTTCTTTTTCAGGACTACGGAGTGTCAACTGTGCTGGTTTTAGGAGGCTCCGGAGATTATTTTGATGTAGCTGATCGGGTGATCTGGATGGTTGAGTATCGCCCTCAGGATGTCACAGAGCGAGCCAGACAAATAGCCGAAAAATATCGGGCTGAAAGGCGGCCCGAGGGGGGAGAATCCTTCGGCCGCTTAACCCCTAGAGTTCCTCTACCGGAAGGAATCGATCCCCGCCGGGGCAAAAAACCAGTCAAAATTAAAGCCGATGGATTAGAGAGTATCCAATTTGGTTATCAGGAAATAGATTTAACGGCGGTCGAACAGGTGGTAGATCGATGTCAGGTTCGAGCTTTGGGTGATGCGGTTTATTACGCCCGCAAATATATGGATGGGCAACGAACCTTACGCCAAGTTATCACTAAAGTTATGACTGATCTTCAAACCCACGGCCTGGATGTTTTGTCGCCTTTTCCTCATGGAGAATATGCGGCTTTCAGGTCTCTGGAGCTAGCAGCCGCCCTAAATAGGTTACGGACTTTCACTTGCCGCCAGCGGAGATAAAAAGAGGCAGGATTGGCTTAAGTATTCAAAATGGCCAGCAATTTTTATTTAGCAGAGATCATTCATGATTCAAAGTCGAGACTAACATTTATATTTGGCCTTCTATTTAACTGATGCCTGTATTTTTTGTTCTGCCTGACCTTGAACTCTTGGCTTATGAGTTTAATGAGGCAAAAGGGGTATTTCTTCGCCGTGAGGTCGGGTTGAACTGACTGCATCTGCTTCTTGACTGTTCATTTTGGACTAGACAACAACAGCGACCTGTTATAACTCGCTTTTCCTAATAATGTCATTTTGCAAATAATTCGGTTTAATCGGGCGGTGAATTCCTGGCCTGTCTCTTTGGAAAATTGATTTTCCCTTATACTTTCGGGAATAAAAATAACCGTAATGCTGTCTAATATAACGCCATGAGAAAATTAGAGATTAGAAAAAAACCGATAAGGAGGTTATTTATGAATAAGAAAATTGGTGTTCTCTTGGTTGTGGCTTTGTTCAGCTTAACCAGTGTTTCTCTTTGGGCTCAACCAAAAATGAGAACCGGGGCGGCTTTTTGGACTCACCCCGGAATGAACTTGGTCAGAGTTTTGCGAGCCAAGCAGAAAGAACTCAATATCACTGATGAACAGCTTAAGAAAATTGATAATTTGGTGGTGACCTATGAGAAGAAGCTCATCGATCTGCGCAGTGAATTGAGCAAACATCGTCTAGAAATGCGCCAATTATTCCAGAATCAAGATGAAGTTGACCTGAATCAGTTGAAAAATGCTTTAGAAGTTGCCTCTCAGCTGAAGAATGAAATGGTGCTGCAAAGATTCAAGTTGCGTCAGGAAATTAATGCAGTATTGACCAAAGAGCAGCGGACTGCCTTACAAGATATGTTCGTTAAGTTCCGCCAGGAAAGAAGGACTAGATTTTTACAAAATCGTCGGACCAGATGGCCAAGACAGGAGCGGGGAATAAGAAATTTACCTCCCCGTCAAGGGATTAGGCGCTAAGTTTCCGCCCTCAGGCAAGAAAAGACCGCTCCGCTGAAAGAAAACAGCGGAGCGGTCTTTTTTTTATTTCCCAATATTTTCTTAGGGTCGTATTGGCCTAGAGCAGATCTCCACTTGGCCCAGCTCAAGAAAATTAAGAAAATAGGGGCGAGATCTTGGCCTTTCGCCTTTGAAAAGCAAAATTTATTATCCTTCATTAAGCAATCTGATCCAAAAAATCCTGCCGCAAGCCAGTTCTCGGCTAATTAAAAAGGAGAGTGTCAAATAAGATAAGAAAAGATAAAATAAAATGAAATAATAAAAAGGAGGCAATAATTTTAAATTACTACCTTCCTTCTTTTTCTTGGAGAGAGCTTTTCGGAGGAAATCCGGCGTCGGGTTTTGATATTTAATTAGAGTTTATCTTAGAAAGATTATTCGTTCGCTCTTATATTACTTTGCCTTGCCTTTTCTTCTAAGGTGCCAGGTGAAGACCTTGTCCGTTAAAAGTAGATGCCAAAGAAGTAGGAGGATGATAAATATAGGGAGAGGAGAGACAGTGGTGGTAGGCCCGGCCCGGGAAGACCGGCACGATTACCCCCTGGTAATCATTTCGGGGGGGCAGATGGGCCGCCCAAATTTCTTTTCTTCACGGTAAAAAATGAGGAACTCACCCTAAGTAAGGGCCCCCAGGGAATAAAAAAAGTTTATTAGCTGTCTAATTTAAGTAAAATGAAAAGATGATGAATGTTTCTTATATCTAGTTGGTGGAGAATAATGAGTGGCCGGCCGAACAATTGATCTCGAGCAGGAAAAAGAGCTATTGCACCGAGCTCGGGAAGGCGACGAAGAGGCTTTCCGGAAAATAGTCAACCTCCATCAGCGTCAAGTGGCAGCCACGGTGATGGGCATGTTAGGTAATTGTCCCGAGGCTGAAGATGTGGGCCAGGAGGTTTTCATCCAGTTTTTTAGATCGTTGGACCGCTTCCGAGGCGAATCCCGGATAGCCACTTATCTCACCAGAATTGCTTTAAATCTGGCGGTAAATGAGCTGAGGCGCCGCAAAAAGGAGAAACAACTTTTAGCGGCAGGTGCTGAAGGATGGCTGAAAGCTTCCACTGATTCCCGAGAAGAAGCGAACGATGCCCGACGCTTAATAGCCCAGGCCCTGCAGCAACTTGAACCTCGTTTCCGGGAGGTAATTGTGCTGAGGTTTTTAAATGGTTATTCCACCGAGGAAACAGCCCGGATCTTGAAATTGCCTCTGGGAACAGTTCTTTCTCGGTTATCCCGGGCGCAAATGAAGCTCCGGGAGATTTTATTACCATTAATGGGGCAAGAAAAATGATTATTAAGAAAAAATCAATTCGCACTCTTCTTTATCGGTCTTTTGAAGAGAAATTAAAACCAAAAGAAGAAGCCCGACTGAGACGGGCGCTGGCCGATTCACCTGAGTTAAGGGCAGAAAAAGAAGAGATACTCAGGTTGCGCCACTTCCTTGAAGAGCGAGATAAATTTAGTTTCTCTCCTCATTTTGATGAAAAAGTACTCACTAAATGGCGGCAGGAAAAAGAATGCTTGAAGAAGACGCCCTCATTTGAAGAACAGTTATCCTCTATCTTTGTGAAATTGGCTTATATTGGGACAGCCGTGGCTGTGGTTCTAGTGATTATCAACGTTATTTTGGGAGATGTGCTTTCTTCAGAAGAGATTTTCTTTGCTTCGGACTCCCTTTATGAGACTTTGCTTCATCTGCCTTTCTTTTAAGGAGAAGAGATAATGAAAGTAAAAATAAAAATTACTCTGATCATTCTGGCCACTTTAATTCTGGGCCTATTTCTTGGTGCCGGATTACATCGCCTTTACATTCAGCATCGAATAAAAAAGATCTTCACTCTCCAGCGGCCGCCTATCATGGCCCGGACTCTAGAAAGAGTTATTCGACCTACTCCTGAACAACGGATAGAGATTCGCCGCATCCTCCGGCGGCACACCCAACGACTCCAGGAGATTAGGCGAGAATATGAAGAGAAGTTACGTCAGGAAATGGCGGCTATTCGTCAGGAAATTGACCCAATTTTGACTCCCCAGCAGAAGAAACGTCTGGAAAGAAGATTGCCGGCTCCTTATCGACGTTGGTTGCGTCGTCCACCTTTACATCACCGCCGGCCTCCTTTGTCCCAGAAAAGTAAAGAGGGAAGTAACTTTTTCCGGTAATTAAAATTAAAAAAGAATGAATTTCTTAACTCTCTGTGGCCTGGATTTGAGCCCCATAAATTTTTAATGTTGGTGTAAGAATAAATTTTCTTTGGATAATTTTTCGGGATAAATCTAAATTTGAGCCAAATTTAGTTCTGCCAGGTAGAGATTTTTAGCCAAAGCTCATATTTGGTGTTGATCTTTTAGGGAAGGGCTCGCTTCTTTTGCTTCAGGAGACTGGAAAACTTCCAGAAGAAAATTGAATTCTCTTTCTGTCATTTCCCATAATCAATTCAAAAGGTATTCTTGGTTGTTGGAAAAGAGTGGATGAAGGCTCCTTCTCAAAATCAATTGGTGAGCAGAATTGTCGCTTACCTTGGCTCTCTAACGCCCGGAGAAATAAGCTAATAAAAAATTGATTAGAAAAAAAAATTGTGTTAGATTGTCTTCTAGATATATCATATATTAATCGTGGATGTTCGAGAAAAGGAGTCTTTAATTAGCCAACATCCCGGGATGGATTTGAATTGGTGGCCTTCCTTCACTTTAATGGTCAACCAGAATCAATTTTCCCTTGGCCGAGAGAAAAATTTTCTTATTTCCCTTTTATTGGGGGATAAATATATACTCAGCGAAAGTTTAATTAAGGAGGTCAGATTTGAGAAGATTAAAACGTAACGCTTCCTGGCAAGTCATATTTATTATGATGGGGCTTTTTTCCCTTTCCTTTTTTCTCCTCGCCAAGACGGCTAAAAAGCAGGTACGAATTCAGTCTTCTCCTCCGGAAATGCGGTTGGCTGGATTTGAGCGGCATCTGGAGATGAAGAAAAATTCTCCCTTTAAAGATTTGAAATGGCAGTTTCTCGGTCCCACCAATGTCAGTGGTCGCTGTACAGATGTGGCGGTAGTTACGCCTAAGGGAAAAAATTACACCATCTATGTGGCCACAGCTTCAGGTGGAGTCTGGAAAACCGAGAACGAAGGCACGACCTGGGTGCCCATCTTTGATCAGGAGCTGTCCACTTCCATTGGTGATATCGCCTTGGCTCCTTCAGATCCCAATATTATCTGGGTGGGCACAGGTGAGGCCAATATTTTCCGCAGCTCCCATGCTGGCTGCGGCGTTTATAAGTCAACCGATGGCGGCCGCACCTGGCAGCATATGGGTTTGACCGACACCAATACCATCGCCCGGATTATCATCCATCCTCAGAATCCCGATATAGTCTATGTGGCGGCTTCTGGTCATGAATGGACTCATAATGCTGAACGAGGTGTTTATAAAACCACCGACGGCGGCCAGACTTGGACCAAAATTCTTTATATTAATGAGCAAACCGGCGCGATTGACCTGGTTATGGATCCCACTCAGCCTGAGACCCTTTATGCCGCCACCTGGCAGCGAGTCAGAAAAAAATGGAGTGACCCCCGTAATGAACCCCATTATAAACACAGCGGTGTCTGGAAGACAGTTGATGGCGGAAAAACCTGGAAACCGATCAACAAAGGCTTACCGGCAGCTCCCTATCGCGGACGGATAGGCTTGGATATTTGCCGCTCTCAACCCAATGTTCTTTACGCTTTTATCGACAATTATGAGCTGTTGCGGGAACTTACTGAAGAAGAAAAAGCCGATGTTTATGTGAGGGGACTGGGTAAGCACATTAAAGGAGCCACTGTTTATCGTTCTGATGATGCCGGGGAAACCTGGCGCTTGGTAGCTCCCACAACCAAAGAAATGGAAAAATATCTCGAGAGACATTCCGGCACTTACGGTTGGGTTTTCGGTCAGATACGAGTCGACCCCAACGACCCTGATAAAGTATTTCTCATGGGCGTGGGCATGAGTGTCTCCACTGATGGCGGTAAAACATTTAAACGCGTCCGCAACATGTATCACGGCGACCATCATGGTCTCTGGATTGACCCCGACAACTCCAATTACATTGTTAATGTCAATGACGGCGGCCTGGAAATATCTTATGACGGCGGCCGCACCTGGCGCAATTTCCGCAATAATCTACCTGTCTGCCAGTTTTTCAACATCAATTATGATATGGATACACCTTTTCATGTTTATGGCTCCATGCAGGACCACGGCAGTTTCCGGGCAGTAGTTGACCTTAGCCGGGGGCGCAATGCCATCCCCGTCCAGGAATTTGAACGGGCTCCTGGAGGCGAAGGCTCCCATCACGCCATCGACCCCACCAATCCCAATATCGTCTATTCCTGCGGTTTCTATGGGCAGCTGACCCGCACCGATCTGAGCCAAGAAGGGCCGGACCGCCGCAAATTGATTGTGCCTCGAGTTTATCCCGATGAGCCACCTTTACGAGGACAATGGTTGGCCCACTTTATTATCTCTCCCCATAATCCCAAGATCATCTATCACGGTATGCAGTATCTTTTCCGGTCCCTGGATCGGGGTGACACCTGGGAGAAAATCAGTCCTGACCTGACTTATTTTAAGCCGACCGAACAGGGTAATATTCCTTATCACACCATTACGGCCATTTCGGAATCACCTCTCAAGTACGGGCTTATTTATGTCGGCACTGACTGCGGCCGGGTGAGTGTGACCAAAGACGGCGGCCAAACCTGGAAGGAAATCACCAAGGGCTTGCCCTACCAGAAGTGGGTCTCCCGGATTGTGGCTTCTAAATATGATATCGCCACTGTCTATCTGACTCAACACGGCCGGGCTGACGATGATTTCGCCGCTTATATCTGGAAATCCACCGATTATGGTCAAACCTGGAAAAGTATTGCCCAGGGTGTTCCCTTGGGACCGGTTAATGTCATTCGCGAGGACCCCGTTGACCGCAATATTCTCTATGTCGGCACTGACCTGGGGGTTTATGTGACCAAGGACGGCGGCCGCACCTGGCATGTGCTGGGTGGTAATCTGCCTTCCTGCTATGTGCGTGACCTCATCATTCATCCCCGCGATAATATCATCGTTATCGCTACTCACGGCCGGGGAATGTGGGCCATGGATGCTGACCCCATTAACGAAAAGCCCAAACGCCGTCGGCGTCGTTTCTTTTAAAGAAACTAAAAGAAACTAAGAGGGCTTTATCATAGCCCCATTTTTATGTTTTGAGTTTAGCTTGGTGGCGGAAACGGAGAAATGGCTTGATGAATGGAGAGGAAGGGGCTCAAAATAATTTTAAAATAGTATTATAATTTAATTAGGAGGAATTAAATATGAGAAAAAAAGTTATTCCTTTAGCTCTTATGTTAATTTTTTTACTGATATTAGCTTGGCCCGGAAAAGCCCAGAGAGGTCGGTTTTGGGGTCTGTGGGCAGATCAGAGTTTGAATTTGACCGAAGACCAGTTAGCAAAGATTCAAGATCTAAGATTAGAATTTCAGAAAGCTATTTTGCCTTTGAGGATGGAGGTTCAGAAGCATTATCTGGAATTGAGAAGGATGATTCGTTCTAATGTCAGTCAGGCAGAAATTCAAGCGAAAATGAATCAGATCGATAAATTGGAATCAGAATTAAGAGAAAAGTTTATTACTCATCAAAAACAGATTCGTGATTTATTAACTCCAGAACAGAAAGTCTTATTTGATCGCTGGGGAGGAGTAGGCCTGGGCTTGGGCCGAATGGGCGGTTTAGGCCTGGGCTTGGGATTAGGTAGAGCAGCTCGGGGATATGGCCGGGGTTTGAGTGGCTACACTCCGAGGCTGGGACGAGGTCTTCCCTGGGGGACTCGGGGTGGTCAAAGAGGTGCTTGGCTGAGAGGTTCTCGAATGGGGCGCGGTTTTTGGTGCCCCTATTTTCCTCAGGGAAGAGGCAACTGGTGGCGGGGTTGGCGCTGGTAACTTTTTTTCTTTGTCCTGGTGGATTTATTGGACCTGAATAATTCATAAGAAAAGCTGTTCCCCTTCATAACTTATTGATATATAACCCGTTGGAACAAAAAGAAAGAGAAATCCGCCATAAAAGATTGGATTAATCACAAGCTAAGATTTAAGAATGTTTTTAAACCTGGATAATTCATAAAAAAAGATCTTTTCCTTTATAACGTATTGATACGAAATACGTTAGAAAAAGAAGAGAGAGGGAACAACCAAAAAAGATGGGACCCATCACCGGCTAAGATTTTTGGCTATTCTTAGCTCAAATTTATTGATTTATGAATAGACCAGGTAAATCAATTTTTCTTGTTTTTTAAAATTTACGAATAGATCAAGCTAAGAAAGATTTATTCTTTTTTCTTGCCCAATGTCTGCAAATGAGTCATGGGGCCATAGAGTTTAAGTAGTCGTTGAAATTCTTCCGGGTCATAAAAACGACATTTCCCTCGGGTGAAGTCAAGGGCGACTTCCACGGCAAAGCGGGCAGCCAACTCAATATCCACCGGCTGGTTGGCCCCGGTACCGCAACCCGGCACCGCGACTTGGCTGGTAATAGCCAGTCCCACCACCGGGGCCGTGGTCGCCGTGGCCGGCTGGAGGATGCTGTTGAGGTGATAAAGGTCGTTGCCATAGGGGGTAATATCTTGAGTGGTAATCGGGAAGACAACCGGCAGGCGGCCGGTCACCCTCTCCATAATGTCCAGCAAATCCTCACTGACTCTTAGAATATAGCCTTCTTTCACTGTGGGCGAGATGGCTATCCCCCGCTGATTGATCACCCGATTGCCTTTAGTGGTATCCGCTGATAGAATAGCCTCCATTTCGGGGCTGACCTCATAGCGATTCATCACGGCCATCTCCACCGGTGCGCCCATGAAAGGCACCGGGTCATGGGGAATGATGGGCGAGTTGGGACAGAGGTGGGTGGCGATGATAACTTCTCCGGGGAAGGACTCGCCCCTCTTTCTCATTTCGGCTAATTGGGCTGCGGCGGCCAGCACGGTTAAGGCGCCGTCGGCATCCGAAACAAAGCCCAGCTGATGAGGCCGGGCTCCGAGGCCGCCCAACCGGCCGATAAGCCCTAGACAAGGAGGTTTGGCTACGGTCGGTACCTCACTTCTCAGGGTCAATCGCAGGAAAAGAGTCTCGCCTTCGGGGCCTTTAACTCTTTCAGTGAAAATTTCCGACTCATGGAAACCTTTATCCCGAAAGAAACGGGTGATTTCCGCCTCATTAATCTGAGGTCGGTCCAGAAGATCCATGACATCGATAACCTGTTTTAAAATCATGGCTGCTCTCCTTAGGGGTTTTATGTCAAAATTGGCTGAGCCTTGTCCATTGTTTAAAGTAAGTTTTAAGTTTAAGGCCTATTCGGCTATAGAATATCAATAATTTTGCCGGAGGCAACAGAATTTTTTCTTTACTCATATTTGATCTAGAATTCAGTGTGAGTTGAGTCCTGATTGGGTCGGGCCTGGTACTCAATTGAGAGCCGGGAAAGTAGGTATGTCTGCTGTCATCTAGGGGGCTCACTTCTCCCCATCCTTCTCTAATTTCTATTTTTTCTGTGGAGAAAGGATTAAATTAGTTCGAGAATATTCCGGGCCAGGAGGCTCCGCGGCAGGAGAACCGGTCGACCGGTGCTCTGGCTGAGCTGCTTTTTAAGGCTGAGGGGATAACCGATACAGTCGAGCACAATGAGGGAGGAGCGCCGGCCCTCTTCGATGAGAGATGAGGGGAGAGCTGGGGGAAGATGATAGGGGTTTAAGAGGCTGATCTGCAGCCGGTCTTCTTCAGGCGATTGCAGGGCAAGTTTTTCTTTTTTCCCGAGTTGCCTTATCCTGGCCCATTTTTTTAAGGCCAGGTCTTTCTGTTCAGCCAGAGGGATGACGACTAAAACAGAGGTTTCTAGAGGAAGGCCGGAGAGAAATGCCGCCATTAACCGGCAGGGCTGAAGAAGGGGCACCCGGCTGCTTAACTCAGGAAAGTCATCCGTACAGAGCAGTCCCAGAGCTGAGACGCCCGCCCGCTCCAGTTGGTCAATTTTCTCTTGGAGAAGGGCCAGCAGGGAGGGCCGGGGAAGAGTGACACTCTGCCCGTTTCTTAATCTGGTAATGAGAACTTCATTCGCCTTTTTTCGGCTGAGAGCGGTAATTTCCCCAGAGGAAAGTTCATCCAGGGCCCCGGCTTCCACCACAGTTACTGCTCCGCCCAGAAGGGGCATAATTTCGGGAATGACATCTTCCCGGGGAGATTGCCCGATGGTCAGAAAGCCAACCTTTTTCTTTCTTTCTTGAGGATGGCTCTTCATGTCTTGCTTTCTC
>Ga0190361_1000023_pt1 | contig 64692 bp, 52 predicted proteins | sample 48721845_MG_FD_161273 | JGI IMG/M metagenome (GOLD analysis project Ga0190361, IMG submission 161273) | Hydrothermal vent microbial mat bacterial communities from Southern Trench, Guaymas Basin, Mexico - 4872-18-4-5_MG | ecosystem: Environmental > Aquatic > Marine > Hydrothermal vents >... | reverse complement strand
CCCTTTTTTGTTTTTAGACAACCTCTATTCTACCTTTTCTGATAGCCATTGACTAAATTCTACGCCTTCACTAACTTTATCCCCTTTACCTTGAGGATTATCACTGGCTTGAGGGCCAGACAAATCACCCCACCAATTTTCCTGAGCGTCAATTATTGCTCCAGTTTTATTATCATTATAAATACCGTAAGACCAATTATCAACAATATTATTGTTTCTTAACTCAAGAACAACTTGGCTAGAAGGATTAGACGAAGAATAATAAATACCATAACGATTATTTCTGATTGTATTATTTGTTATTGTTTGAGCAAATGCTCCTTGATGGACAAATTTCATTCCTGCATAAGATGAATTCTCAATAACATTCCAAATAATTTGAGAATCGGGTTGGTAAAAAGTTAAAGCGCCTTTCTTAGAGCCAACTTCTCCGGCATAACGAATAATAACTCTTTCTAAAACATTTCCTGAAGTATAGAAAGAAATTCCTGCCCAATCTCCGGGCTGAGGAGAAGTAGTTGAACCGTCATTATTGCTATCTCCACCGTATTCGTCATCTTTGAAAGAAGTAAAAACAATCGGTTGGTCAATCGACTGGCTTTCTCTTCGAGCAATTAATCTTCCTTTGCCTAGTTCTTTGTCATCAAGAAAATCAATTTTACTCCTCAAACTACAATTACAAACAGGATTATCAATTTTAACTATTACTCCTCTCTCTATTTGAAGATTATTATAAACACTCAAATTACCAGAGACATAATAAATAAAATTTGAATTATTGCCCCAATAAGTAGGGAAAATAATTTTTGGAGAATAAGTTGTTCCAAAATAGAAAAAACATCGATAAACAATAAACCCCGGATTATCAGATTGATTATTAAAAATTTCTGAGCCACTAAAGGATTGAATATCTATCAAAGTAGTCGGTTCATTTTTAGAAGTAAAAAATTTGTTCCCTTGAATCTTTGACCTAACATTACTAACAATAATTGGCGTTCCCTTTTCTTTATCAAAAGTATTATTGTTTATTTCTATTAAGGAACTGATTGAATCTGAATCAGGCCAATTCTCGACATAAACTCCTACCCCTTCATTTGAAAAGAAATAATTATTTTCCAAAACAAGAGAAACATTAGAAAAAATTGTATAAAAGCCAATTTTATTATTTTTTATCTGATTTTCTTCTATTTTCAGTACCGCATCTTTTTCTTTTCCGACTTCTGAAAAAAATATTCCTCGATTAGAAGAATATTCAATTGTATTTTGAGAAATGACTGAACCGCTTTTGAAAAGGGCAACCAGCGCTTTACTATTACTAACGCCATCTAACCTTCCGCCATATCTTAAAATAGCATTTTCTAAAATATTTTCTGAAGTATAAAAAGAAATTCCTGCCCAATCCCCGGGCTGAGGAGAAGTAGTTGAACCATCATTATTGCTATCTCCGCCATACTCATCATCTTTGAAAGAAGTAAAAACAATCGGTTCTTCTTTTGTTCCTTGAGCAATTAATTTTCCTTTGCCTAGTTCTTTGTCATCAAGAACAAAAATTGCCCCAAAAGAATTATTACAACTTGATTCTACATTTCTAATTTTAATTACATTCCCTTTTTCTATTTCAAAATCATTATAAACAAATAAACCACCAGAAATAAGATAGTTTAAATTTTCATTTCTTCCCCAATAAGTTAAACCAGTAATTTCATTTTTAAGAGTAGAGCACCCTTTTGTCGGAGAAATATAATGAATTAAACCGGGCTTATTGCTAAAATTATCTTTTATTGTAATACCTGAACGACTTGTTACTTCTATAATGAAATCTCCATTATCTTTGAACTGATTATTAGAAATTTCACCAAAGAAATTATAAAGATAAATCGGTTCCTCATTATTTGAAAAGATATTATTTTTTATAACAAAATTCTCTACATTCTCTATGAAAAGAGGCGACTTATTATCTTTAAAAGTTATTTTTTCTAAAGAATACGTTCCTTGAGATGCTCCAATTTTTAAAGCCGACTTATCAGAAGAAAAGACAGGAAGACCGCCATTCTTTATAATCACATTACTAAATAAAATATCATCATTCATTTCTCTAATTAAAATATAAGACCAAAAACCAGCGCATTTATCCTCTTGATAAAAAGGAATATGTACGCCATACTCGTCATCTTTGAAAGAAGTAAAAACAATCGGCTGCTCTTCTTTTCCTTGAGCGTTTAAGGTTCCTCCTTTGTCAACAATTAAACCACTATAAAGGGGATTCTTAAGACAATGGCCATTCTCTTCAACAAAAGCAGGACTAAATTTTATAACTGTCCCTGGTTTTATTTCTAATTCTCCCTTGGGCTTAAGGTCGATACGAGAAGAAAGATAATAAGTTAATTCGTTATACCAAGTTTGATTGCTAACTATTTCTCCTACTTTTTCTTTTGCTCGGTTAGGTCGCAGATAAACAAAATTATTCTTGTTATTAAAATAATAATTCCCTAATAATTCTAATCCTCCTTCAGCTGTTTTATTGATAATAAAATTGTTATTGCTAAAATCATTCGTCGATAAAATTAAATTATTTTTATAAATATCTCCCCAAAGTTGATAATTATCAGTATTAATATCAGCATAATAAATCGCAGTTTCTAAATAACTTAAAGAATTATTTTTAAAATTAATTTTACCTCCTTTTAACCAAAAGCCCTTGTTTTCTAAAGTTGGGCCAACAATTTCATTATTCTCTAAGACATTGGCATTTTCTTCTTGACTTAGAGCAGTAAAGTTTATAATGCCTTGATAATCACTATTTTCTGGCGGACCTTGCATCCCTAAAAAAGAAGAATTCTTTATCTTTACTTTGCCGTATAAGAAAGACAAAAAGCCGCCAAATTTAAATTTAGTCCATTCAATAATTGATTCACCCTTGCCCGTTGTTTGAATATAACCCCAATGAGGAGAACAATTATCTTCTAAACTTACAGGAAAAGCATCAGGATATTCTCTATCAAAAAATGAAGTAAAAACAATCGGTTGGTCTTCTCTTCCTTGAGCAATAATTTGACCTTCTACCTTAATAGACAGATTATTCATTTTTGAACAAGAACTATCCTGAAGTGGAGCAAAGCGAATAAGAACGCCGGGTTCAATAAAAAGATTGCCTGTTATATAGAGAGAATGGGTAATAAGATAGGGACTATTTTGTTTTTGTAAAAATAGATCTCCTTTTATCCGACCGTTATCACCTTTAATTTCTGTATAACTATTAATAGATGATGGATAAGAGACGCTGTTTTGATGTTTTGGTGTTCCTTTAATAGGAGAATTTTTACTATCAAAACCATTCTGAGCAATCTCTGGTTTATTCGTTTGCCAATTATCTTTTTTTGAACCATCAACTTGCGAATCAATTCTTTCCATTGAGTACCTTAGATATTTACCTGACTCTTCATCTTTTTTGTTTTCGCCAGCAAACCAAGGATTAGAACAATCTACTTCATCAATTAGATTTCCTTTGCTGTCATAAAGAACTAAATGTCCTCCCTCGTTTTTTAAAGAACCGTTATAAGTTTGATTAGCAGGCATATTACTTATAGTTTGGTCATCAGTTCTTTCTAAAAGAAAATAGTCATAACCATTTATATAACCCGACAATTCTATATCCAAACTTCCCTTTTTATCTTTTAATTGCCAACCTGTTAAATCAATAGGATAGGGCTTATTGTTATAAAGTTCTATCCACTCATCAAAAGCGCTTGCTTCTGTTCCCATCCAACTAATCTCGTTGATAACCACATCAAGATATTGAGTTTGATCAATTAAAACACGAGTAAAAGTATCAGGTTTCTCTGGCCAATTTTCAAAATTTCCTGCTTGATCAATAACTCGCGAGCGAAAATAATAAATTTGACCGTTCTCCCCTTTAAACTCTATTTCTGGAATAGTTAAATTGCTTGAATCTAAACTATGATAACTCCAAAATTTCCATTCTCCATCTTCTCCTTTCCTATACTGAACCTGATAATAAGCAATTCCTGAAAGAGCATCTTGACCAGTTAAATAAATTTTAAAAGAAAGTTGATGCTCAATAAAAGGTAAAGATTTAACTTGAGAAGAGGGAGGTTGTCTATCTAAAATTATTGTCTTTTCTATACCATTAATATTTCCTGATTTGTCCTTTAGCCAAAGATGAATTCTTTTTTCTCCTTCAGAAATATCAGTAAAATCAAAAAATTCTGGTTTTTTGTCTTGCCAACGCTCATCGTCTAACACAGGAGGACTATCTTGGTCTTGAGAAATTAGCCAACCAATCACATCGTCATCATTGACAATAGACAAACCAATTCTTAAATCATTGGTATAATTTTGAGATTGACTATCTAAATCAAATAAACTTAACTCTGCCTGAGGCGCAGAATAATCAATTGTCCAAGAAAACTCAGCCGGCGTTTCATCAACATTGCCTGAAGAATCAATAGCCCTAACCTTAAATGAATGTTTCCCTTCAATTAAATTATCGTAATTTTGAGGTGAAAAGCATTCTTTAAATTGACTTCCATCTATTTGGCACTCAAAAGTAGAATTATCTTCAGAGGAAGAAAAAGTAAAACTGGCTGATGAAGAGTTGGAAAATTCTGAAGGATGACTAAGTATCTCTGTCTCTGGCGGCGAAACATCTCTATTGCTACCCCAAGTAAGAAAATGAGGGGAAGTTTTTTCAAGGGATGGATTTTTAGTAAAAGATTTTTCTTTGCTCTCGCCTTTTTCTTTATCATCCTTACTCTTATCTTCTTTAGACAATTCTCCTTCACCCTTTGACTTATTTTCCTCTTTGGTATTTTTAGATAATAAATTATCTTGTTCCTCCGAAGATTTTTCCTCTTCTTTTTTATCCTTTACTTTTTTCTCAGTTAAAGGAAGTTTAATCTGGATCTGCCAAGAAAAACGCTGATTATCCAACCAATGAAAACCATCTTCATCTTGATAGACCAAACCAAAAGGAAGAACAAAATTCAAATCAGAAAAGTTTTTTATCTTCTCCTGAGATGGGGCTTTTATTTTAAAAGAAAAAGTGGCTAACTGCTGAGGAGCGACTTCTTTTTCTTTAAAAGAAGCAGGTCTTAATTGAGTCAGCCACTGAGGATGACTAAAAAGAAAAACATTATTATCTTGAGAAGAATCAATGTTTAAGGAAACTTCTCCTTTTTTCCATATTTTCTCTCCTGTGTTAAGAAAAACTACTTTTAACTCTTTCTCTTCTTCAGGAAAAAGAACTAAATTTGACTGACTTTGCTCCACTAAACTTGCTTGATAAGCAGGAAGGGAAGGAGATTTTTCGTTTAACTTTTTTTCTTTTTCTTCAGGTTTAGAAAGAGGAGGATTCTCTTTTTTCTTTTCAAAAAGACGAGAAATACGACCAGTTGTTGCTTCTCTAAATTTTTGGTGAAGAGAAGAAAATTCTTTGGCTAACCGGCTAAATTCTTTAATCCCTTTTTGAATCTGTTTACCTGTTTGTATAGCAATACTCTCTGCTGTAGAAACAATGTTATTCCTCGTCCAAAGATAAAAAACTTTTAAAACAGGGGTTTTACCCTTATAAAGTTTAATGACTTCTTCTGAATAATAAGATTGGATTTTTTCCTTTGCTTCTGGAGAAAGAGAAACATCAATTAAAGTTGGTTGGAGGAATTGAGTATAAGGAAAGAAAAAATATCTTTCTCCTTGGTAAAGACGGCCGCAATTGCTTCCACCGGCAACTTCTGGCAAAGGGAAAAGTGTGGTTAATCGGGGAGAAATTTTAGAAAATTCATAATTAGAAGAAAAAACATCTTTGGTAGTTTGGTTATAAATGCTTGTTTTATCATAACCGTCAGGAGTAATATCAAAAGAATAGAAAGAAGGGTTGTATTCTAAAACATTAATTATAATATCCCGCCCCTTTTCTAATTTAATATTCTCGAATTTTTTAACACTCTCATAAACTTTTTCTGTTAGCCCAACACAAGTCCATTGACCGCTTTTTGGTCCTTTTTGCTGACGAAAATCAAAATCATATTTTAAATTCAATTGAGCCAAAAGATAAGCCAATTGAGCAATTTTTTTTCTTAAAAACAAATTTTTTTCACCTAAAAGAGTAGAAGGAATTTTAGCGCCAATAAATTTTGCTGTTCCTCCTTTATCTAAAAAATATTTCAAAGGACCAGCAACCACTCCTTTAGGAACTGCTTCAACAATCATTGGCTCTCCATTAACTTTTCCTATATAAATGGCTACATGACCGCAATAAATATCCTTTAAAATACCCTTTTTAATTTCAACTAATTGATTGGTATTATAACCATAAAGCAATCCTTCACCTGAAGTTTTGTAAAGCAAAGTTCCTAAAGGCATTATGCTTTCATCAAATTCCAAACCTTCAAACGAGATTGAATTTTCTTTAGCCGAAAGATATGAAAAAGGAAAAAAGAAAAAAAGAAATAAAAAGAAAATAAGAAAAATCAATTTTCCTTTTTTTACCTTAAACATTAACTTTTTTAATATCTAAAAGATTATTTTGAAAAAGCAGACCGGGGCTTACACCAAGAAGGATAAGGAGGTGCTGACAATATATAATCATGACGCCAAAGCTCTGTATTTGGGTCATTTACATCAAAAAGTCTTTTATATTTTTCCTTTCTTAAAAATCCATTCATTATTTCAGCAGCATTATCTCTTAAAACAAGATTTAGAGACTCATCTTTGTAAACCTTTTTAAAGATATCCATTATATAATCCTGCTCTTCGGGAAATAATTTAGCATAAAACCACAAAATACCACATAAGGCTTCTGAGACATAGGGGTTGGAATTTTTGTCCAGAATAAATTTTGCTACCCAATCAACTGATTGGCGATCTTTACGGGTAATGTAAAAATTTTCAGCCGCCACAATGGCTGCCCATTGATTATCTGGATCATTTTGATTTTCTAAAATGATTTTCTTTAAAATAGGAAGAGCATCATCTTCTAATCCGGCTGCTAAATAATCAATTGCTTTTTCCCGAATAAAACATTCAGTTTTCTTATCTAATGCTTGTTGAAGAAAAACATCAATAATTTCTTTTTGTTGAACATCTTTACCAAACTGAGCAACAATTTCTTCCACTACTTCTGGTTCTTTCTCTGGATTTTTTAAATAATCAACTAAAAAAGTTGGGACTTTAACCTGTTGATTATTCTCCTGAACTTTTTTCTTATCAACATATTTTTTAAGAACACTAATCAATTCTTTTTTAAAGCAAAGAGAAGATTCTTTGTCAAAAATTGTCTGCCGAATCTGCTTCATCATTAAAGGATGCCCTTTTACTAAATAATCGCTAATCACTTTTTGATACAATTCTCTTTCATAACCGCAGGATAAATCACACATACTCTCATAAGGCAACATATAGCAAGAAAATTGAAGACGACTAAAAGCAGTTTGCGCTCTCATTGGTGCGGGATAATAAAGCCAGATATCTGTTTTAGAACTAAGAATAAAAAAAACGCTTAGTAAGATAATGATAATAAAAAGAAAAAGGACAACTCTTAGTCCCCACTTTCCTAATCTAAAGAAAATTTTTTTAAATAATTGAGGTAATTTAGACATTTTAAAAAAATTAATTGTTTTTATCTTTTATTTTATTCGTTCGTAAAATCAAACCAATTAAAATTATCAATAAAGCGATAATTGATACTGCCAAATACTTTAACAAAGTTTCTGCTTCATAACGTTGAGGGACTTCTATTGTTTTAGAAATATCTCCTGATAAATTATCAAAATTTCCAACAGAACTTAATTTTTTTACATCATCTAATCCTCGGGGTAATATCTGATAGCCATTCTTCGTCTGGCTAAAAATTCCGCTTACTTTCATTTTATCACCTTTATAAAATTGGGGAAGGACTGGACTAACTGAAGATTTTAAATAAACTTTTATTTGCTCAGTTCCATCATCTAAATAAAAGCTTCTTCCTTTTTGACTAACCAACTCTCCTTCAACAGAAACCAAAGAACCAAGATTATCATTCTCTAAATCAGCAATTTTATAAGAAACTGGCTTTACTGGTTCTTGGTGTTTTAAAAAAGCAATATCTTCTTTTTTAGAAACTTTAATTCTTTTTTCACCTCTTGATTCACTTAAAATTCCTTTGATTTTTAGATAATCCCCTTGTTTCATTGGTGGAAAATCTTTTTTATACATAAAAATTTGAATTCCTGGCTGACCTATATAAAAAATTTGACTACCTAAAACGCCCGGTTCAACTAAAACTATTCCTTTTGTTTCAATCTTCAAACCTGACTCACCTTTTTTTATTTCATCCAAAGAAAGAAAAGAAAATTCATTTTCAAAATCTCTGTTCTTGCCTTCAATTTCTTTTAAAGAAAATATATTTTCCCTGCCAGGGGTTGGCTCATCGCTCCAATACCAATGCCCACTATCATCTCGATTATAAGAAAATCCTTCTTTGGCAAAATTATAACTAACCTCATCTCTCATTTTACCCTGATTGTCAAATAACCTTATTATCTCACCCTGATTATTCAAGGTAATTTTTGTTTTTTCTTTTTCAAAAACTAAAAATTGTCCCGGCTCAATAAAGATTCCTTCAGGTATCTGATAGGGCTTACTTTCCCCTTCTTTATCGTCAATTTTCCAATTAGTTAAATTTATTTTATGATCAGAAGCATTATAAATCTCAATCCATTCTTCTTTATCTGCTCCTTTGGGATTGGGTAAAATTTCATTAATAACAATTTTCTCTTCTTCCCCTTCTTCACTTTCTGTTTGAGTAGTTTGGCTATTTGATGGACTAACTTTAATTAAAATTTTAGTTTCTTTTGATAATCCTTTATCATCACTAACCCTTAAAACAACCTTATATTCTCCGGACTCTTTAAAAGTATACTTGGTTAAAACTCTTTCATCTGTTAAGCCACTGGGGAAACGCCAAAGATAACTTAGATTATCACCATCCAAATCATAGGAATCAGAAGCGTCAAATAATATCTCTTCTCCAACTTTAGCCGTTGCTGGAGCATAAATAACTGGCTGGGGAGAATGATTTGGCTGTTGAATAAAATTATCTTTGCCAGGAGTTGGTTTAATTGTCCATTTCCACACTCCTTTTTCATCACGAGCGTATGCTTGACCTTCTTCAACTGAACCATTATAGACAGCTTTTTCTACCAATTCATCTTGTGGTGAATTTAGTTTAAGAACTTCCTGACCAAAATTGTTTAAAGCAATTTTGCTTATCTGACGAGGAACAATAAAGAATCCCTTAGCCGGAATAAAAGTTGAATCAAAGTCATTCTTATCTATTACATATTTTCTTGAAACTGCATCTTCTAAACTCCAACCGGCTAAATCAACATCTTCGTCTCCATTATTTTTTAATTCAATAAATTCATTCTTTTCATCAGAACCAAAAGGATTAGGTAAAATTTCATTTAGACAAATATCTTTGCTGAAAATCACTTCTTTTTCCTCAAAAGGAATGAGGTTTGCTTCTCCTTTTGTTGGTTCATCGCTCAAGGAAAAATCTTGTTTATCATTATCAGTATCTTGACCATTGGGAAAACGGGCTAAAGAAAAAGGATCAGAAGCACGTGGAGCATTATCTTCCTTATTACCATCATCAAAACTCCCATAAGCAACCTTATCAATTATCTTGTTTTGAAATTTTAGAATAAGAATGTCGCCCTCATTGTTTAAAGAAAAAGTAAAATGTTTCCCTTTAATTAAAACAAGATAGCCGAATGGTTCTATAGTCAAACTCTCTAAATTAACCGGCTTTTCTCTATTATCTTCAATTGTCCAATCATCTAATGAAATTTCTTCATCTGTTTTATTGAATAATTCAATCCACTCTGTTTCTTCATCAGTAGGGTCGCTTACTAATTCGTTAATCACTACATCACCTGGCTGATAGTTCTTCTCTTTTTTCTGCTCTGTAGGTATTGATTTTCTTTCAGTAGGTCTTGAAGAAAACTTATTTTTTGAATTTTGAGGAGAGGGTTGAGGATTAATTTGAAAATCAACTTGATTATCATCTGAATCTTCTCCTATGGGCGAACGTTCAATGCTTTGATTCTCCGGAATTGCTGGCGCTGGTCCTTTACCTTCAAAATATTTTGCTTCGCCAAAACCAACTTTATCAATTATGTCTGGATCATCGTCACTACTAATCGCTTTATTGCCTAAATAAAAAGTATAACCATCATTCTCCCAAGTAAATTCTTTTCTTTTAACTACAGCATCGGCCTGGGAAAGCAATTCTTCATCAGCATCATCACGAACAATTAAATAAAAACCGTGAGCAGGAATAATTGTCCCATTAGGATAATAACCGTCGTCTTCATTGCCAATACGAATCATAATTGACGGATTTTCGGCTGTTTTTGTCTTTTCTAAACGATAACCCTCTTCTTTCAAATCTATATCCTCTTCCAAAGGATTATAAAGTTCTATCCAGTCGTTTTTACCTTGGCTGAAAATTTCATTAATCAATAAATGATTAACTGCTAAAACAGGCATTCTAAAATAAAAAATCCCCCCTAAAATAAAAAGAAAATAAAAAATTTTAATAAAGAAAAGCCATCTTTTTAATTTCATATTAAAAAATTAAATATCTATTTTAAATATAAAGTAAATTAAATTTTTAAACAATAAACTTGACTAAAGATTTAGTATAATTTACGGTAAAAGGAGAAAATTAAATTATTTATGCCGGAGTGGTGGAATTGGTAGACACGCATGGTTTAGGACCATGTGGGGCAACCCGTGGAGGTTCGAATCCTCTCTCCGGCATTTTTATTTTGAAAAATTTTCTCTTAAAATAAAAATTATTGTTTTATTTTTTTTATTTATTTGTTAAAATAAAATTAGAAAATATTTTTTCTTGCTTTTAAAAATATAATAGAAGAAAAATTTAAAATGATTATTGAGGTAAAAGTAATTCCCAGAGCAAAGAAAAATTTAATTAAGAAAGAAGACAAAAATTATAAAATTTGGCTAACCGCTTCGCCGGAAAGAGGAAAAGCAAATAAGTCCTTAATAAAATTTTTATCTTCCCACTTTAAAATTAAAAAAAATCAAATAAAAATTATTAAGGGAGAAAAATCAAGAAAAAAAATAATAGAGATTAGTAATTTATCTCTATTATTTTTTTAAAAATAATTTTATAATAAAAATGTAAAGTTTTAAAAAAATATCACGAATGTTTACAAAACTATTTGTAATTCATTCGTGAAAAAAGAAAGGAGGTGAGCCCTATGGTAAAAAGAAAAAAAACTACTAAGAGAAAACCGGCGAAGAGGAAGACAACGAAGAGAAAAACAACTAAAAAGAGAAAGACAACAAAAAAGAGAAAGACAACAAAAAAGAAAACAACTAAAAGAAGAAAAAAGGGGAAAAGATAGAGAAATTTAGCTTTTCAATAAAACAAAACTACTCTTATTTATTAAGAGTAGTTTTGTTTCAAAATAATTTATTTTGTTCTTTTTTCGTTTTTTCTTTTTCAAACAAAATTTTTCCATAAAGTCCGTCATATCCGGGAATAACTTTTACTTTTCCTTCCCGCATATCAATAACTCCTTGAGCAATTTCTGGTAAAGTAATTTTCTTTAACTCATCAAAAGGTAAATCTAAAAGAACTTTAAATTCGCTCTCTCCTTTTCTAATAATCTCTTGATAAAGATATTCTACTTTCTTTGTTTTTTTGCCTTGGCCAATTATTTCAGCAATAATTTCTTTCAAAGGAATTAAATGTTTAAAAGGAACTGCTGAGGAAGGAATAAACCCTTCTTCTCTGTCAGCCAAACTATCAACTCGGTAAAGAACCCCTTTAGTCAAAGGACGATGACATTTAGGACAAATACCTTTTAATTTTTTTGTCTCCTCCGGAGAAAAACTTAAACCGCATTTTCGATGACCATCATAATGATACTTACCTTCCTGAGGGAAAAATTCAATAGTATAAAGAAATTTCTTTTTATCTTTTTCCTTTAGTATTTTCTTTAATTCCTCAAAACTTAAATTGTCAGTGTTAAAAACATTTGCTTCCCGACCTAAATTTTCTGGAGAATGAGCATCAGAATTAGAAACTAAAACAAAACGATCTAAAGTAGAAAGACGCCAATTCATTGGCGGATCAGAAGAAAGACCAGTTTCCATTGCGTAAATGTACTCAGTTGTCTCTCCAAAACATTCTTCTACAGAATCAAAACCTGAATTTGAACCAAAAAGAGAAAACCAAGGTGTCCAGATATGAGCAGGAATGATTAAAGCATCCTCAGACACTTCTAAAACTACTTTCACTAATTCTTGGGCATCTAATCCTAAAATTGGCCGGCCATCAGATTGAAGATTACCTATCTTCGCTAAAGCACTATTAACTTTCTCTACTGCTTCTATTGTTGGTAGGTAAAATAAAATATGAATGCGCCTAACTTTTCCATTTTTTGAATATATACAACTTATTTCCGTAGACAAAATAAAAAAGAGTTGCTTATCTCTCTCCTTATCTAAAATAAACTCATCTTTTAATTTAAATAACCCGTTTCCTAATGGCTCTAATTTTTCTTTTATCTCCCTCAACCATAAAGGATGAGTAAAATCACCTGTACCCAAAATATCAATTCCTTTCATTTTCCCCCATTTGTCCAGAACCTCCAAAACCATATCCTTGGAAGTAGCCCGAGAATATTTAGAATGAAGATGTAAGTCAGCTATATATCTCATAAAAAGTTATTTTGTCTATTATTCTATCATTATTTATTCTCTTAGAGCAAATATAAATCCCCGGCACCGGCCTACTTTCGCCCCGAAGGACTATCATCGGCGTTAGAGAGCTTAACTTCCGTGTTCGGGAAGGGAACGGGTGTTTCCTCTCCACTAAAGGCACCGGGGAATATTTTTTATTTATAATAAAGTGTTCCCATGGCTCTTGCGGTTAGAGAATAACCTATTAGTACTCCTCGGCTAAACCCGTTACCGGGCTTACACCTAGAGCCTATCAACCAGATAATCTCTCTGGGGTTTAAGAGGCCTAATCTTGGAAAAGGCTTCGCGCTTAGATGCTTTCAGCGCTTATCCTTGCCGAACGTGGCTACCCAGCTATGCCCCTGGTGGGACAACTGGTACACCAGAGGTTCGTCCTTCCCGGTCCTCTCGTACTAGGGAAGAATTTCCTCAAGCCTCAACGGCCACGGCAGATAGGAGACCGACCTGTCTCACGACGGTCTGAACCCAGCTCACGTACCGCTTTAATTGGCGAACAGCCAAACCCTTGGGACCTTCTCCAGCCCCAGGATGCGATGAGCCGACATCGAGGTGCCAAACCTCCCCGTCGATGTGGACTCTTGGGGGAGATCAGCCTGTTATCCCTGGAGTAGCTTTTATCCGTTGAGCTTCCGCCGTCCTATTTCGCACGGTCGGATCACTAAGTTCCGCTTTCGCGACTGCTCGACTTGTAGGTCTCGCAGTAAAGCTGGCTTATGCCTTTGCACTATCGGTCCGATGTCCATCCGGACCTAGCCAACCTTAATAAACGCCTCCGTTACCTTTTAGGAGGCAACCGCCCCAGTTAAACTACCCGCCAGCCACTGTCTCCCGCAAAGCGAGATTAGAGTCAAAATTAAGCAAGGGTGGTATCTCACTGGCGACCCGTCAAAGACGGGTCTCCCACCTATGCTGAACATGCTTAACCCTAACTCAATGGCAAGCTGTAGTAAAGCTTCACAGGGTCTTTTCGTCTAGCCGTGGCTAGTGAGCATCTTCACTCACATTGCAATTTCGCCGAGTCCCTCGTTGAGACAGTCCCCAAGTCGTTATGCCATTCGTGCAGGTCGGAACTCACCCGACAAGGAATTTCGCTACCTTAGGACGGTTATAGTTACCGCCGGCGTTCATCCACGCTTAGGTTCAGAGCTCTTCCGCTAAAAGCGGAATCACCCCTCCCCTTAACGCTCGGACACTGGCCAGGCATCAGCCCCTATACATCACCTTGCGGTTTAGCAGGGACCTGTGTTTTTGGTAAACAGTCGCTTGGGGTCTTTCGCTGCGCCCCGCCAAAGGCGGGGAGGCCTTATCCCGAAGTTACGACCGCTGTTTTGCCGAGTTCCTAAACGAGGGTTCTCTCGTCCACCTGAGCACTCTTACGCCCACCTACCTGTGTCGGTTTGCGGTACGGTTTTCCTACTTTTAACTCCGCTTACCTTTTCTTGGCACATTATTACGAGAGTTCGCGCCACCCGAAGGCTTTGCTACCTGTCCTATGTCTAAAAGACATAGAACAACCTACATAGCCATAGCAGGCTCTCACACTAATGTGCGTCAGTAAGCGAAAAAAGTAGGAAAGGACAGGAATATTAACCTGTTCATCCATCCCCTAATACTGGAGACCAGTATTAAGGTTAGGACCGCCTAACCCTGGGTCGATTGTCGTTGCCCAGGAAACCTTAGGTTTTCGGTGTCTCCGGTTCTCACGGAGATTTTTGCTACTTATGCCAACATTCTCTCTTCTCTAGGCTCCATTATTTCTCACGAAATAACTTCACCGCCTAGAGAATGCTCCTTTACCCCTCGGTTTCATAGAGAATGAAACCGAAGCCCTATCTTCGGTATTAGGCTTAGCCCCGTTGAATTTTCGGCGCAGAACGACTCGACTAGTGAGCTGTTACGCTTTCTTTAAAGGATGGCTGCTTCTAAGCCAACCTCCTAGTTGTCTGAATTGTTCCACCACCTTTTCCACTTAGCCTAAATTTAGGGACCTTAGATAAGGGTCTGGGCTGTTTCCCTCTCGACCGATGGAGCTTAGCCCCCATGGTCTGACTCCTGAGCTTTTTACCTTTGGTATTCGGAGTTTGGTTAGAGAGGGTAGGAAAATCCCCCCTACTCCATTCAGTGCTCTACCCCCAAAGGGAACGCTCAGGGCTAGCCCTAAAGCTATTTCAAGGAGAACCAGCTATCGCCAGGTTCGATTGGCATTTCACCTCTAGCCACAGTTCATCCCCTGGTTTTGCACGACCAGTGGGTTCGGGCCTCCCCCCGCTTTTCAGCGGAGTTCACCCTGACCATGGCTAGCTCACCTGGTTTCGGGTCTCTCTCCACTAATTTTGTCGCCCATTTAAGACTCGGTTTCCCTATGGCTCCGTCCTTTAAGGACTTAACCAAACTAGTGAAGAGAACTCGTTGGCTCATTCTTCAATAGGCACGCCGTCATCCCGCAATACTGCGGGACTCCGACTCCTTGTAGGTATATGGTTTCAGGTACTATTTCACCGCCCTCACCGGGCTACTTTTCACCTTTCCCTCACGGTACTTGTTCGCTATCGATCACCAAGGAGTATTTAGCCTTGCCAGATAGTCCTGGCTGCTTCCCACAGGATTCCTCGTGTCCCGTGGTACTCGGGATATTACCAGAAAAGTCTATTCTCTTTTCGCCTACAGGACTTTCACCTTCTTTGGTTCTACTTTCCAGTAGATTCGGCTAAGAGAATAGTTTTTTTACTTTTCCGCAGGTCTGTAGCCCTGCACGGTAATATCCCACAACCCCGAATAGGCAACGCCTACAGGCTTTAACACCTATTCGGTTTGGGCTCTTCCCCTTTCGCTCGCCACTACTCAGGGAATCACTTTTGTTTTCTTTTCCTCTGGGTACTAAGATGTTTCAGTTCCCCAGGTTGTCTATTCCGTAAAAACGGAATCGTTTTGGTTTAAACCAAAACAGGTTTCCCCATTCGGAGATCCCCGGATCAAAGGTTGCTTGCCACCTCCCCGAGGCTTATCGCAGGCTGCTACGTCCTTCATCGACTCTTGGTGTCGAGGCATCCACCATATACCGTCGCTCTCTAACCGCAAGAACCATCGAAACACTTTATTTCTTACTTATTTTATTAGTTGTTAAAGAACAATCATTTATTATCCTCTTTTTTCTTTTACTGAAAAAACCGCTGGTCCAGCGGTTTTTCAAACTGATCTTAATCTAAAAAATCTCTCAACCGCTGGTAAAGTTTATAACTTTTTCTACCTTTCGCATTTTGAGAATAATAAATGAATTAATTAATTATTTTAAATCGTTGTTTATTATAACAACTATATTTTTCTCGTCAAGACAATCAACCTGTGGATAACTAATTATTCTTTTAAACTTCTTATTATGAAAGAAAATTTTAATTTAAAAATAAACTGAAGGGTAAATATAAGTGCGCCTGGGTGGATTCGAACCACCGACATCCACTTTATAAGAGTGGCGCTCTAACCGCTGAGCTACAGGCGCTAACAACGATTTAAATATTACAAAAATTTTTTTTATTAGTCAAAATTTAACATTGACAAAAGGAAAAATTAAAGATAAAATAAATTCAACCTTGGGCATTTTTTATTTTAAGCAAAAATGAATATTACTGAATTAGCCAGAAAATTAAAAGTAGATCCTAAAGAGTTGAGGGAAAAATTACCTCAATTAGGTTTTGATATTGGTAAAAAAGCCATTCAAATTGATGACCAAGTAGCCAAAAAAGTTATTGTTCTCTGGCCAGAATTTATTAAAAAAACAGAAGAAGAATCAGGGATAATCTCTGAAGTTGAAGAGAAAAAAGAAGAGGAAACAAAAACTATTTTCATTCCTTCCTTTATTACTGTCCATCAGTTTGCTGAAAAATTAAATCTTCCGGTAACCAAAGTTATTAAAGAACTAATGAAAAATCAGATAATCGCCACTATTAACGAGAGAATAGATTTTGAAACAGCAGCCATTATTGGTGAAGATTTGGGATTTAAAATAAAAAGGGCTGAGGAGGAAGAGGAAAAAGAAAGAGAAAAAGAAAAAAAGGAAAAATTTGAAAACCTGTTAAAAGAAAAATTAAAAAAAGCAAAAAATTTAATTCAACGCCCACCAATAATTGTCGTTATGGGACATGTAGATCATGGAAAAACACTTTTATTGGATACAATTAGAAAAACTAACATAGTTCAACAAGAAGAAGGAGGCATTACTCAACATATTGGCGCTTATCAGGTAAAACAAAGAGGAAAAATTATTACCTTTATTGATACGCCTGGTCATGAAGCATTTAAATCCCTTCGCGCTCGAGGAGGAATGGTCTCCGACATCGCCATATTAGTCATTGCTGCTGACGACCATATCCAACCTCAAACTTTAGAAGCAATTAAAATAATTCAAGAAGAACAATTACCTTTTATTGTGGCAATTAATAAAATTGACAAAGAGGAAGCAGATATAGAAAAAATAAAAAAAGAACTTGCTGAAATAAATCTTGTGCCCGAGGACTGGGGCGGAGAAGTAATTTGCGTGCCTGTCTCAGCCAAAACTGGTCAGGGAATAGAAAATCTTTTAGAAATGATTCTTTTAGTGGCTGACTTACACAAAGATAAATTTACTACTACTTCTGAAGGAGAAGCAATCGGCACAATCATTGAGTCGAAAATTGATCCTACTGCTGGACCAGTGGCTACAGTTTTAGTCCATTCTGGAACATTAAAAATTGGTGATTCAGTTATTGTCGGAAATAGTTATGGCAAAATAAGGGCAATGAAGAACTGGCAAGGAAAACCAATTGAAGAGGCTCCCCCCTCTACTCCAGTAAGATTTTTAGGGTTTAAAAGTTTGCCTGAGGCAGGAGATATTTTAGAAGTAGTAAACGACCAAAAAGAATTTAAGAAAAGAATCCGAGAGTTGGAAAAAACAAAAGAGATATCTCTCTCTTCTTTTGCTTCTCTAGAAACTAAAAAAATAAAGAAAGAAGAAAAAGAAGAAAAAATTACTTTAAATATTATTTTACGGGCTGATGTTTTAGGCTCTTTAGAAAGTATTGTTCATAGTTTAGGAAAAATAAAACTTAAAAAAGGGAAAATTAAAGTTATTAAGCAAGGGTTAGGTAATATTACTGAAGCGGATGTCCTTTTTGCTGAAGCAAGTAAAGCAATTATCATTGGTTTTAGAGTAAAAGCAAATCCAAATCTTGTTTTAGCAGCAAAAAACAGAAATGTGGAAATAAAAACCTTTCAAGTTATTTATGAACTCTTAGATTTCTGCCAGAAAGAATTAACTAAATTAATACCTCCGGAAATAGTTAGAAAAAAATTAGGAGAAGTAAAAATATTGGCTATTTTCCGTTCAGAACCTAACTCAATGATTGTCGGAGGGAAAGTTATTGAAGGAAAAATAAGGAAAGGAACAAAAGCAGAAATAAAACGAGAAGAACAAATAATTGGCCGGGGAGAAATAGAGGAAGTTCAAGTTAACAAAGTAGAAACTCAAGAAGTAGAAGAAGGTAAGGAATGTGGTATAAAATTTAAAGGCAAACCATTAATTAAAATTGGTGATATTCTTCAAGTATATTTAGAAGAAAAAAAGACCATTGATAATATCTAATTTTTATGATAAAATCAAAGCAATTAACAAAGAAAAAATGAATAAAAACAACGAAATCAAAAACCAATTAATCCCAATGGTTATTGATAAAACCGTCAGAGGAGAAAGGGCTTATGATATTTATTCCCGCCTTTTAAAGGATAGGATAATCTTTTTGGGTGATGTAATTAACGACGGATTAGCCAATATTATCATTGCTCAACTGCTTTTTTTAGAAAGTGAAGATAAAAACAAAGACATTAAGCTTTATATTAATAGTCCCGGAGGCTCGGTAACTGCTGGCTTGGCTATCTATGACACAATGCAATATGTTAAACCAGATATTGTCACCATCTGTATTGGCACTGCTTCTAGTATGGCTGCTGTTTTACTTGCCGCTGGTAAAAAGGGTAAAAGATTTGCCTTGCCTAACGCAGAAATTCTCCTTCATCAGGTCATGGGTGGAGCAGAAGGACAAGCAATTGATATTAAAATTAGAGCAGAACATATTCTTAAAGTGAAGAATAAAATTAACCAAATTTTAGCTAAGCACACAAATCAGCCAATAAAAAAAATAGAAAGAGATACTGACCGTGATTTTTATATGAGCCCTCAGGAGGCTTTAAAATACGGCATTATTGATAAAGTCATTCATAAAAAAGTATGAAAGAAAAAAAATCAATAACAAAACAAGAAACAAAAGACAAGCAAAAAACAAAATTGAAAAAATTACTTTCAGCTAAATATACTAAACTTCTTCCTAAGGTAGGAGAAATAGTAGAGGGAGAAGTAATTAATATTTCTCCTAACGCAGTCCACTTAGATATCAAAGGTATCGCTACCGGCGTTGTCCGGGGCTATGAATTATTTGACGAATCTGGAGAATATTCTAATCTAAAAGTTGGAGATAAAGTTTCAGCCACTGTTTTAGAATTAGAAAATGAAAATGGTGAAATAGAATTATCTTTCCGTTGTGCTGGTCATGAAAAGGCCTGGGAAAAATTGAAAGAACTTATGGAAAAAGGTGAAGTGGTTACCGTTACTGTTACTAGCGCTAATAAAGGGGGATTGATGGTCAGACTCAATCGAATAACCGGCTTTCTACCTGTTTCCCAACTTGCTCCTGAACATTATCCCCGAGTAGAAGGTGGTTCAAAAAATAAAATTTTAGAACGACTTAAAAAATTCGTAAACAAGAAACTAAAAGTAAAAATTATTGATGTTTCCAAAGAAGAAAAGAAATTGATTGTCTCTGAAAGAGAAACAATAAAAGAAAAAGAAAAAGAAAAAATTTCTAAATATAAAGTAGGAGATATTGTTGAAGGAGAAATCAGTGGTTTGGTTGATTTTGGTGCTTTCCTAAAATTTGATGATGGATTAGAGGGTTTAATTCACCTCTCTGAGTTAGACTGGCAAAGAATTGAACATCCACGAGAAGTAGTAAAGGTTGGCCAAAAGGTAAAGGCAAAAATTATTAGTATTGATGATTCACGAGTATCTTTTTCCTTAAAACAATTGAAAGAAGATCCTTGGAAAAAAGCTAGTGAAAAATATAAAATAGGACAAAAAGTAAAAGGAAAAATTATTAAAATTAATCCCTTCGGCCTTTTTGTGGAGTTAGACGAAAAAATTCATGGTCTCTGTCATATTTCTGAAATTCCCCCAGAAATAAAAAAAGAGCTTAATAAAAAAATAAAAGAAAACGATACCTTAGAATTTAAAATTCTCTCTTTAGAACCAGAAAATCATCGCCTTGGACTAACTCTAAAATTGAAAGAAAAGAAAACTAAATCATCTTAATTATGAAAAAATTTTTAAAAAATATCTTATTTTTGATAGTAATTTTTTTAATTCTCTCTGCTATTTTTAGTCTTACTACTACTCCTTCCCTTTCTACTCAGAAAACAAAAAAAATAAATTTCACTACCTTAATCCAACAAATTGACAACGAACAAGTTAAAAGCATTCAAATAATAGAAGACAAATTAATCATTAAATTGAAAGACGGAACAGAAGAAATTAGTTATAAAGAACCAAACACTTCTTTAATTTCTCTTTTAAAAGATTATTCTTTAGACAAAGAAAAGATAAAAAAGATTGATATTAACATTAAAAATAGGGAGGCAACCACCCTCTGGTTAGGTATAATTCTCCCTTTTTTAATACCCTTTTTAATTATTGGCTTGTTTATTTATTTAATGTCACGTCAAGTTCAAAAGGGACAAATGAAAGCAATGCTTTTTGGACAAACTAAAACAAAAATAGCAGATATTAAAAAACAAAAGGTCACCTTTAAGGATGTAGCTGGGGTAAAAGAAGCAAAAGAAGAACTTCAAGAGGTAGTAGAGTTCCTTAAAAATCCTAAAAAATTTATCTCCTTAGGCGCCCGTATTCCTAAAGGTATTTTACTTTTAGGACCACCGGGTTGTGGTAAAACTCTTTTAGCCCGTGCTGTCGCTGGAGAAGCCAATGTTCCCTTTTTCCACATTTCTGGCTCAGAATTCGTAGAAATGTTCGTTGGGGTAGGAGCGGCTCGGGTTCGTGACTTATTCCAAAAAGCAAAACGCCATGCTCCTTCTATTGTTTTTATTGATGAATTAGATGCTGTTGGCAGACAAAGAGGGACAGGATTAGGAGGTAGTCATGATGAAAGAGAACAAACCCTTAATCAAATTTTAGTTGAACTAGATGGGTTTGAACCAGAAACTAATGTAATTGTTTTAGCAGCAACCAACCGACCTGATGTCTTAGACCCTGCACTTTTAAGACCTGGAAGATTCGACCGGCGAGTTGTTTTAGATTTACCTGATTTAAAAGACAGAGAAAAAATTTTAGAAATCCATGCCCGGAACAAGCCTCTGAGAAAGTCTGTCTCTTTGAAAAAAATCGCTAAGAGAACCCCGGGCTTCTCTGGAGCAGATTTAGCCAACTTGCTTAATGAGGCAGCTATTTTAGCCGCTCGACGTGGAAAGAAAAAGATCGGAATGAGTGAAATATTAGAAAGCATTGAAAAAACTCTTCTTGGTCCAGAAAGGAAAAGCCATATTCTTACAAAAAAAGAGAAAAAAATCACTGCTTACCACGAAGCAGGACATGCTTTAGTTTCTCATTTCCTTCCCCATTGCGACCCAGTAAGAAAGGTATCTATTATTGCTCGGGGACGAGCGGCGGGTTATACCTTAAAAACACCTTCAGAAGACAGACATTTAAAAAGTAAATCAGAATTTGAAGATGAATTAGCTGCTTTATTAGGAGGATATGCTGCGGAAAAAGAAATTTTTGGTGAAGTTACTACTGGAGCGACTAATGATCTGCGTCAAGCAACTGAATTAGCTAAAAAAATGGTTACTGAATACGGAATGAGCGATCGATTAGGTCCACGCACTTTTGGTAAAAAAGAAGAATTAATTTTCTTAGGAAAAGAAATAGCCCATCAAAAAGATTATAGTGATAAAATAGCTCAACTAATTGATGAGGAGGTTTCTAAATTCGTCCAACAGGCCTATCAAAGAGCACGTGAATTATTAAGAAATAAAAGAAAAGAGTTAGAAAAAATTGTCCACTTTCTTTTAGAAAAAGAAACTTTAGAGCAAAAAGAATTTGAAAATATTTTAAAAAATAATTAAAATAATAACAATTAAATTTATTTAAAAATGAAACTTTACCGTTCTCTCTTAAAAGAAACATGGCAAATTTGTAGAAAATATAAATTTCTCTGGATTTTTGGCTTCTTTTCCATCTTGCTTAGCAGCGGAGGAGAAATTAATTTATTTCTAAAGGTTCTACAGCCAGGATTAAAAAGACACTTTCTTTTTAATATATTCAACTTATTAATTAAATTAATTTCTTTCCAGTCACTACTTGAATCTCTTAAAACCCCTTCTTTTATCTATCTCCTATCTTTTATCATTCTTCTCTTTCTTTCTCTTACTTTTGTTTCTCTTGTCTCTAGAGCAAGCATTGTTAATGCTGTTAGTAAAGAGAAAAGAAAAGAAAAACCAAAATTTTCTTCAACCCTTCAACAAGGAATAAAAAATTTTTGGCCTGTTTTAGGTTTGTATATTTTAGCACTAATAATTATTATTTTATCTTTTTCAATTTCTTCTCTTCCCTTTTATTTATCCTATTCTTCTGGAAATAATTTAGAAAATTCTTGGGGACTAAAATTGTTTCTTATTCTCTTCTTTTTTCTTTTTATTCCTCTTCTTTTCATTATCTCTTTTGTTACTCATTTTGCTCTCTGCGATATTGTTATTTACAAAAATAATATTCTTAAGAGTTTTAAAAATGGAATAAAACTTTTCTTTAATAACTGGTTGATTAGTTTAGAATCTGCATTCTTAATTTTTTTAATAGAACTTATTATTGGAACTATTTTCTTATTAACTACTTGGGGCATCGCTTCATTATTAGGTTTTGTTAAGAATATTTTTATCTTAACAAATTTTTCCTTGGGTATTATCTCTATCCCTTTGTTATTTTTTATAACATCTACTATAATTTTTATTTTATTAACAGCAATTTTTGGTCTTTTTCAAAATACTTACTGGACTCTTCTCTTTTTAAAATTAAATAAACAAAAAAAGTTTTTAAGCAAAATTGAAAGAATCTTTTATTCATTATTAGCAAAGTAAATATCTTGTGTATAAGTGATTGATTTTAGTGGATAAAAAAGTGTAAAATATAAAAGAAAAATTAATCACTTTTTATTACCAAGTTTATCCACAAGATATTAACTAAAGATCATTTTCATTCTTCTGATTTTTAAAAAGAAAAATGATTTATCCCCTATTTTTACCAACTTATTATTAAGATTAGTTTTCTATATATTATATAAACCTTTAATTAAATAAAAATTTATGAAATTAACTTGTCTTCAAGAAAATTTAAAAAAAGGACTTTCAATTGTAAATCACTTAAAAAGTTCTAACATTAGTTTACCTATTTTAAATAATGTCCTTATTAAAGCTACTAAAGGAAAGATTGTATTAACTACTACTGATTTAGAAATAGGAATTAAAACTGTTGTTAGAGGGAAAGTAGAAAAAGAAGGAGAATTTACTATTCCTATCCAACTATTTAGTAACTACATCAATCTTCTTCCTAACAAACAAGTTAAAATTGAAGCCCAAAAAGATTTTCTTTTAATTAAATGTGAAAATTACTTTACTAAAATAAAAGGTATTCCTGCTTCTGAGTTTCCTTTAATTCCTAAAGTTGAAAAGAAAGAAAAATTTAGTTTTAAAATAAAAGAACTTAAAAAAGCGATTCACCAGGTTAATTTCGTGGTCAACCCTTCAGAAATGAGAACAGAGATAAGTGGTGTGCTTTTTAATTTTAACGCTCCAAAAGAAGGTTTGACGACCCTAGTTGGCACTGATAGTTATCGCTTAGCAGAAAAAATAGTTGAATTTAATAATTTTAATAATAAAGAAAATAAAAAAATTATAGTTCCTTTAAAGACACTTCAAGAATTGCTTAATATTTTAGAAGATGGTGAAGAGGAAATAGAAATATATTTATCAGAGAATCAAATTTTGTTTTTCTTTAATGAAACAGAATTGATTTCACGCTTAATTAATGGAGAATATCCTAATTATAAACAAATTATTCCTGAAGAATTTAAAATAGAAGCGAAAACCTCTATCGACAAACTTATACAAGCAATCAAAGGCACTGGTTTGTTTTCTCGCTCTGGAATTAATGATATAGATTTAGATTTTAATTCTAAGGATAATGAAATTATTATTTCTTCAAGTAATAGTGAAATAGGAGAAAGTACCTCTAAAGTAGAAGCAGATATTTCCGGAGAAAATGGTAAAATTACTTTTAATTATCGCTATCTTTTAGATGGACTTCAAAATTTAGAAGATGAGGAAGTTGTGATGAAAATTTCTGACTCTAAATCTCCGGGTTTGATAAAGTCAATAAAAGACGAAAACTACATTTATATTGTTATGCCTATAGGCAGTTAATACTTGATAATTATTTTATAAAGACAGTAACCTCTTTTGTTGTGTAAGTATTATTATCTTTATCAATAATTTGGGCATAAAGTTGATATTTACCTTTTTTAGGAATGTTTGCCCAAATTATTTTTATATTACTCAAACTTTCAGGTTGAGTAATCATTCCAATTAAATGATTTTTAGAATCATTCTCAAAAATATAATAGAATTTAACTTTTTGAACTTTTAAAGGAGAGTTGATAGAAAAGGCAAGGGTAATAGGAGTTTCTTGTAAAAAGAAAGAACTATTGTTTGAAGGGGTAATCCAGAAAATAGTTGGTTGGTTTGTTTGATAATTATTTGAATTATAGAAAAAGTGAATTTCAGTAGAATTATTGTTTTCTATACTATCATAGGCAACAATTTTAAGAGTATGTAAGCCGTTTTTTAGATTATCTAAGTTTATTGTTTTTTGGAAATGAGGTTGGTAAGAATAAGCGGCTAATTTTTCGTCAATATAATATTCAATCCGTTTTATTTTTCTTAATCCTGATGCATTTCCTACTATTTTGAGAAAAGGATTGGTTATAATTGATCCGTTTTCTGGTTCAACAACCTCAAGAGTTGGTTTATAAATTTTTAAATGCACATTATCTTTTTCTTTTGGCGGTAATTTTAAAACAATATGATTTTTTCTTATCCATTCCTGGACTGGTTGTTCCCAGTTTTTATATTGGGGGTCTTTTTCTGGATGTTCAGGAATAGGTCCTCGAGGATTGTCTTTATCAAGATAGTGAAGAATGTTATGAACTTCTTCATAAGTTCTTTCTTCAATACAAGAAGGGGGTGTATCTTTTGTGGCTAATTTCCCAGATATTTTATCAATTTTTACCTTTATTTTTACTTTCCATTGACCATTCAGAATTGGTTTTTCTACTTTTTCTCTTTCTGGAGGAGTAAAATTCTCTTTTTCTTTATTTTTTAAAATTTTCTCCATAAATTGATGCCAAATAGGTGCAGCAACATTTAAACCACAAGCACCTTTTTTCATTTTAGAATTGTCATTATTTCCAACCCAAACGCCAGTGACTATAGAGGGTGTATATCCAATAGTCCAGCCATCACGAAAATCATTAGTTGTTCCTGTTTTAGCCGCAACAGGGATATCTCCTAAGTAGAGATAACTTTTAGTACCAAAGATAAAACTGCGTGCTTGATTGTCTGAGAGAATATCATTTATAAGACGGGCGGTTTGTCTATCTAAAACTCTTTCTCCTTTGTCTTTTTCTTTTTTTTCAATAATCTTTCCTTGACTATCTTTAATCTCTAATATTGCTTTAATTTTATGTTTCATTCCTTCTTGAGCAAAAATAGAATAAGCCGCTGTATGTTCTAAAAGTTTGACTTCCCCACCTCCTAAAACTAAAGACAGCCCATACTGTTGAGGATTTTTAAGCGTGCTATATCCCATCTTTTGGGCTAAAGAAAGGACATTTTTTAAACCAGTTAAATAAAGAACTTTAACTGAAGGAATATTTAAAGAACCGGCTAATGCTTGCTTTATAGATACCGGCCCCCTTTCTTTGCCATCATAATTTTCAGGAATATATGGTTTTTGATTAGTGCTAAAATTAGTTTTTACATCAAAAAGCATTGTTTGGGGGGTATAGCCCTTTTGAAAAGCAGCCGCATAAACAATGGGTTTAAACGAAGAACCCGGCTGACGCGGCATCAAAGTAACATTTACTTGTCCGTCAATACTTTTATCAAAATAATCTTTAGAGCCGACCATTGCTAAAATCTCGCCTGTTTTAGCGTCTAAACAAACTAAAGCAGCATTGGAAGCATTGTATAGTTTTTCATTTTTTTCTGCTTGTTTTTTTATAATCTCCTCGGCAATTTTTTGTTTTTCTACATCAAGGGTAGTATAAACATTAAGACCTCCTTGCTCTACTTCTTTTTCTCCATATCTTTCAGTTAAAATTTCTTTAACATACATCACAAAATGAGGAGCGATTATTTTTTCCTTTTTAGGTGAAAAAACAATTTTTTCTTTTAATGCCTTTTGATAATCTTCTTTAGTTATATATCCATTTTTAAGAAGGAGATGAAGAATATATCTTTGTCGGGCAATTAGTTTGTCTTTGTGATTAAAATAATAAGTCGGTGCTTTAGGAAGGGCGGCTAAGACTGCAGCTTCGGCCAAGGTAAGTTGTTTAGCTGATTTTCCGAAGTAAGTTTGGCTTGCTGCTTCAATACCATAAGCGGTTGAACCATAAGGTATTTCATTGAGATACATTTTAAGAATTTGATTTTTACTAAATTTCTTTTCAATTTGATAAGAAAGAATTAATTCTTTTATTTTTCTAGAGAATGTTTTTTTAGGAGAAAGAATAGCATTTTTAACGAATTGTTGGGTAATCGTTGAGGCGCCTTGTAACTTTTTTCCTTTAAGCAAGTCAATGAAAGCTGCTTTGACCATTCTTTTGAAACTAAAACCTTTGTGCTGATAGAAATTTTTGTCTTCGATAACAATCGTTGCCCATTTTACATATTCAGGAAGGTCCTCTAAATCAAGAAGAACCCTTCGTTCTTCTCCATGAATTTCATAAAGAACTATTTTGCCTGTACGGTCATAGATTTTTGTACTTTGAGGAATAAATCTCTCCAAGAGTCGGTCAGGATTAGGTAGGTCTCGGCTATACCAAGCAAAAACCCCAATAAAAGTTAGTCCTCCTAAAAAGATAAGAATAAGAAAGGCAATAATTATTACTTTGATGATTTTGAATTTTTTTCTTGGTCCTTTGTTAGGAAAATAAGAAGTTTTTCTTCTTCGATGAGAAGATGAATACTTTATTTGCTTAACCCGCCAAGAGAAATCTTTAGGTTGGAGATGAGGAATTGGCATATTTTATTTTTTTCTTCTAATTATTAGATAAATTCCCAAAAGATTAGCTTTTTCCTTTAATTTTGAAGGTTTTATATTTATTTTAAAACAAGAAGGAATAAGTTTTTTTGTTTGTTTTATTGTCTCTTTTAACAGAAAGGGTTGATTTGTCAAGCCACCTCCGATAACAATAACTTCTGGATTAAAAGAGCAAATAATGTTTGCTAAACCCTCAGCCATATATTTAATAATTTTTTCAACTGCTTTTTTTGCTTTTAGTTCTCCTTGAAAATATCTTTTTATAATTTTTTCCGCTGTATCATTTTTGCCATTGAACTTTTTATACCAATTAGTTAGTGCCCTTCCTGAAGCTAATGACTCCCAGTGATTCCATTGTCCACAAGAGCATTTGAAAATATTTTTATCACTAATAATAAGGTGGCCAAATTCTCCTGCCATCTTTTGTTGACCTGAATAAATTTTTTTATTAATAATAATTCCTCCTCCAATTCCAGTGCCCCAAGTAATACCTATAAAATGATGATAATTTTTTTTACTGAAATAGAATTCAGCCAAAGTAAAACAAACAGCGTCGTTTTCAATTAAAACTGGTCTTTTAAATTTCCTTTCTAGGTAAGTCCTTAAGGGAAAGTTTTTTAAGGGAAGGTTTGGCGAAAAAATAATTTTTCCATTTTTGTCAATCCGACCGGCTAAAGAGATGCCGATTGTTTTTACTTTTTGATTAAATAATTTTGAGATTAAAAAAACAACCTGATTAAGAACTTCTTTTTTCGTCTTTTTTGTCTTTTGGTGTTCTTTTTTTAGAAACTTTCCTGATGAGTCAATTAAAGAAGCGTCTATTTTTGTTCCTCCAATGTCAAGGCAAAGATATAATTTTTCGGTAGTCATCTTATTTTATTATTGTGATTATTATATCATTTTTTTTATCAGTAAGGAATCTTTTATTATTCGCTAAAAAAGGTTATAATGTAAATATTATGAAGAAAATAAATCAAGAGAAAATCAAATCTTTATTAGAAAGAAATGTAGAAAAGATAATTGACCGTGACCGTTTAGAAGTTTTACTAAAAAGCGGAAAAAAATTGCGCATAAAATACGGGGTTGATGTTACTAGTCCTTTGCTTCATTTAGGTCATGCAGTTAATCTTTGGAAAATGCGAGAGTTTCAAGAATTGGGGCATAAGGTTATTTTTCTTATTGGTGATTTTACCACCAGAATTGGTGACCCTACAGGTAGATCATTAACTCGTCCTGTAATTTCCAAGAAACAAATAGAACGTGATGCCAAGGAATATAAACGTCAAATCAGTAAAATTTTATTGACTAATTCTTCAGTTTTTGAAGAACGCCGTAATTCTGAGTGGTATGATAAGATGAGTTTATCTGAATTTCTCTCTTTAGCAAGTAAGATTACCCACGCTCGTCTTATTAAAAGAGATATGTTTCAAGCAAGAATTGAGGAAGGAAGAGAAATATATATACATGAATTCCTCTACCCTATTCTTCAAGGTTATGACTCAGTAATGCTAAAGGCAGATTTAACTATTATTGGAGAGGACCAGTTATTTAATGAACTTATTGGCCGTTATTATCAAGAAGTGTTTTACCAAGATCCTCAGTGTATTATTACTACCACTATTACACCTGGTTTAGATGGGAGAGAAAAACAATCTAAATCTTTAGGTAATTATATTGCTATTTTAGATAAACCAGCAGAAAAGTATGGTAAAATTATGTCTATCCCAGACAATTTAATTATTCCTTATTTTAAAGTTTATACCAAACTTTCTTTAGAGGAGGTCGGACGGATAGAAAAAGATTTAAAAAGTGGAGTTAATCCTCGGGATATGAAAGCGCGTTTAGCTTATGAGATAGTAAAAATCTACCATGGGGAAAAGAAGGCAAAAGAGGCTGAAAGAGAATTTGAAAAAATTTTTAGAAAAAAAGAAATACCCTCTAAGATTAAAACAATAAAAATAAAAAGACAGAAAATAAGTATTATAGATTTGTTAGTAAGGGTAAATTTAGCTTCTAGTAAATCTGAAGCCCGAAGAATGGTAGAACAGAACGCAGTTAAAATAGATAAAAAACTTATTAATGATTGGCGAGAAATGATAGATTTAAGAAAGGGAATGATTATTCAAGTTGGTAAAAGAAGATTTATCCGTCTTGACGTAAAAAATAAAAAAGATTAAAATTATTCCTGTTTAATTTATTCATTTATTATGTTAGTTATTCGTTTGAAAAGAATAGGGAAAAAACATCAACCATCTTATCGGATTGTTGTCTCGGAAAAACACAAAGACACCCGAGGCGATTATTTGGAAAAACTTGGTTTTTATAATCCAAGAGCGAAACCGAGGATTGTTCAATTAAATGAAGAGAGAATAAAATATTGGTTAAGTCAGGGTGCTCAAGTATCGGATACAGTTTATAATTTATTAGTTGATGCTCATATTGTTCCTGGACCTAAAAGAAAGGCTGTTCATTTGAAGAAAAAAGTTAAGAAAGAGGAAAAAGGAGAAGAGACAGGAGAGAAAGAGGTTTCTACAGAAAACAAAGAAGTAAAGGAAGAAGAAAAAACTTCTTCAGAGAAGATAGAAGAATCAGAAAAACAGGAAAAAGAGCAATCAAAAGAAGGAGGCGAAAAAGAGAACAATTCTGAAAAACAGAAAGATGAATAATTGACTCCTTGACAACTTCCTTAATTTTTATATATTTTATAGAGAAGAGATATTTATAAACCAGCTGGGCCCATTGCGGTTTATTAAGATTTAGAGCAATGTTTGTGCCTCTAGGTCGACAGCTTGGTAGTTAATAACTAATGCTATCTCTCTGAAAGATAGTTAATAGGAGAAAAGAAAGAATGACAAAAACAAAAGACCAAGAATTCTTAGAAAACATTGTTAAAGCAATTGTCAGTCATCCTGATGATGTTTCTGTAGAGAGAACCGTTGACGAAATGGGAGTGTTGCTGACTCTTAAAGTTAATCCTGAGGATATGGGTCAGATTATTGGTCGTTCTGGACAGACAGCACGGGCTATTAGGACGCTTCTTCGAACTTTAGGAGCAAAAATTAATGCCCGTTTGAACTTAAAGATTCAAGAACCAGCAGGAGCATCAAAAGAAACTAAAAGTGAGAGTGTTGATGATTTAAAGCTCTAATCTTTGAAGGACAAAAACCGCAATGCTCAGCATTGCGGTTTTTGTTTTTAAACAAAAATGATATTTGATATTATTACAATTTTTCCTAAATGTTTTACTTCTTATTTTTCTGAAAGTATTATTAAAAGAGCCCAAAAGAAAAGAATTATTAAAATTAATATTCATAATTTAAGAGATTTTGTTAAGGACAAGCATCGGACAGTTGATGATCGCCCTTATGGTGGTGGTCCAGGAATGATTCTAAAAGTAGAACCGATATTCAAAGCTGTAGAACAAATTAAAAAGAAGGCAAAAAGAAAAAAGGAAAAAGTAAAGGTAATCTTGCTTTCTCCTCGAGGAAAAACCTTAAATCAAAAAATTGTTAATAAGTTAGCTAAATTTGATCGTTTAATTTTAATCTGTGGTCGTTATGAAGGAGTTGATGAAAGAGTAGCCAAGTATATTGCTGATGAGATAATCTCTTTAGGAGATTATATTATCAGTGGTGGTGAGTTAGGAGCAATGATTATTGTAGAGGCGGTTTCTCGATTAATCCCTGGTGTTTTAGGGAAAAAAGATTCTTTAAAAGAGGAAAGTTTTTCTCAACCAGGATATCTAGAATATCCTCAATATACTCGGCCAGAAGAATTTCATGGATGGAGGGTTCCTAAAGTTTTACTTTCAGGAGATCACCGGAAAATTAAAGAATGGAAAGAGAAGCATTCAAAAGTTAAAAGAACTTGACAAGTTGTTTTTTCTTCTTTATAATTTTTTCAGTCAAGATTAAGAACCTTGACAATTAAAAAATGATAGGAAGCCCTTACCATAAGATTAGACTTTTGGTTTAGATAAATTCTTCTCATCCTTTATTATAAGGATAAGAAGAATTTCTTTTCCGAGAGTTTGATCCTGGCTCAGGATGAACGCTGGCGGCGTGTCTAAGGCATGCAAGTCAGAGGGTCCTACTTTTGTAGGATACCTGGCAAACGGGTGAGTAACACATTGGTAATCTGCCCCTACTCCGACCATAACCCTGGGAAACCGGGGACAATAGTCGATAATATCACTTCTCACAAGAGAAGTGATTAAAGTACCGCAAGGTATGAGTAGGGAGGAGCCTATGGCCTATCAGCTTGTTGGTGAGGTAATGGCTCACCAAGGCGACGACGGGTAGCGGGTGTGAGAGCACGGCCCGCCTCACTGGGACTGAGACACTGCCCAGACTCCTACGGGAGGCTGCAGTCAAGAATCTTCCCCAATGCGCGAAAGCGTGAGGGAGCGACGCCGCGTGTAGGATGAAGCCCTTCGGGGTGTAAACTACTTTTCTGGGGGACAAAGTCCTGCTTCGGCAGGATTGATGGTACCCCAGGAATAAGGGGCTGCTAAACTCGTGCCAGCAGCAGCGGTAAGACGAGTGCCCCAAGCGTTATCCGGATTCACTGGGCGTAAAGCGTCTGTAGGCGGATAATTAAGTCAGCTGTTAAATTTTAAGGCTCAACCTTAAAGCAGCAGCTGAAACTAATTATCTAGAGGCTGGGAGAGGCAAGCGGAATTGCCGGTGTAGCGGTAAAATGCGTTAATATCGGCAAGAACACCAAATGCGAAGGCAGCTTGCTAGAACAGTCCTGACGCTGAGAGACGAAAGCGTGGGGAGCGAAGCGGATTAGATACCCGCGTAGTCCACGCCCTAAACGATGGATACTAGGCATTGGAAGTATCGACCCTTTCAGTGCCGCGGTAAAATAGCTAACGCGTTAAGTATCCCGCCTGTGGAGTACGGCCGCAAGGCTAAAACACAAAGGAATAGACGGGGACCCGCACAAGCGGTGGAGCATGTGGTTTAATTCGACGATAAGCGAAGAACCTTACCAGGGCTTGACATCCAGCTGCATGCCCCGGGAAACCGGGGAGGCCTTCGAGGGTGCTGGACAGATGCTGCATGGCTGTCGTCAGCTCGTGCCGTGAGGTGTACCGTTAAGTCGGGTAACGAGCGCAACCCCTGTCCTAAGTTAGATATGTCTTAGGAGACTGCCCTGCATAACAGGGAGGAAGGTGGGGACGACGTCAAGTCAGCATGGCTCTTACGCCCTGGGCGACACACGTGCTACAATGGGTAGTAACAATGGGTTGCCAAGCCGCGAGGCGGAGCTAATCCCATCAAACCTACCCTCAGTTCGGATTGGAGTCTGCAACTCGACTCCATGAAGCCGGAATCGCTAGTAACCGCCGGTCAGCCATACGGCGGTGAATACGTTCTCGGGTCTTGTACTCACCGCCCGTCATGTCAAGGGAGTTGGGGGTACCTGAAGTCTGCCGGTTGGTGGATCAAGGTAAACCCAGCGACAGGGACAAAGTCGTAACAAGGCATCCGTAGCGGAAGCTGTGGATGGATCACCTCCTTTCTAAGAGTAATTTAGGGCTTCCTATCATTTTTTAAGGGTCAAGGTTTTATCTTAAAGGGCAGGTAGTTCAGGGGTTAGAACGCTGCTCTGATAAAGCAGAGGTCGGAGGTTCGAATCCTCCTCTGCCCATTTTTAAAAAGCCGTGTTGAATAAAACGGCTTTTTTATTTGATAAATTTAATAAAATTGATAATATTAATATACTAAAAGAATGATATGACTATTGAAAATGAAAATTTGTCTGAAAAAGAAAAAAGGGAACTCCTTTTTGTTGAGAAGTGGCTAAATTTTGTTGATTTCTCTTCTTTAGATGTTTTTGCTTTTTTTGAGAATATAACTGCTTTAGAAAATAGATTTATTCTTTCTCATATGGGCGATATTAAGAATAAAGATATTCTTGATCTTGGTTGTGGCTTAGGAGAAAGTTCAATTTATTTTGCTCTAAAAGGAGCAAGAGTTACTGCTGTAGATATTTCGCCAAAAGTAATAGAGTTAGCAAAGCAATTAGCTGAGAAATATAAAGTAAAAATTAATTACATTGTTTCTTCAGCCAAAGATGTTAGTTTTAAAAAAGAATCTTTTGACTTTATTTATTGCGCTAATTTATTTCATCATCTTTCTTTGTCCGAGAGGGCAAAAGTCATTCAAAATTCTTATCAATTTTTAAAAAAAGGAGGATGGTTCTATTCTTGGGACCCTTTAGCTTATAATCCGTTTATTAATTTTTATCGTAAGATTGCTTCAGAAATGCGTTCTCCTAATGAAAGACCTTTAACATTTGGAATACTTTCTGAAGTAAAAAGGGCTTTTCCTAAGGTGTATCATCGAGAATTTTGGTTCTTTACTTTAATTTTATTTTTTAAATATTATCTTTTGGATAGATATAACCCAAACAAAATTAGTTATTGGAAACAAATTTTTAGAGAGGAACCGAAAAAAATTAAATGGTGGTTTTCTCCTCTAAGTAAAATTGATAGTTTTGTCTTAAAGATTCCTCCTTTTTCTAAACTTGCTTGGAATATTTTAATTTATGCTCAAAAATAATTAAAATAATTTTAAAATAAAACTCGCTCTACAAGAAGTAAGGAGCGAGTTTTATTTATAAACTTTTTAAAAGGTTTTTCTTAATTTTTCAATAAAAACTACTTTACTGCTTCTTTAAAGGTTTTTCCAGGTTTAAATTTAGGTACTGTTGCTGCAGGAATTTGGATTTTCTCTCCAGTTTTCGGATTAATTCCCTGTCGAGCCGCTCTTTTCTTGACTGAGAAGGTACCAAAACCAGTAATAGCCACTTCTTCGCCTTTTTTTAAAGTAGAAACAATGATGTCAATTAATGAATTTAAAGTTTTTTCTGCTTGACTGTGAGAAAGCTCTAATTTTTGGGCTAAAGCATTAATTAGATCTCCTTTATTCATAGTTTCACCTCCTTTCTATAATATTATTTTTTCTCTTTTATATTTTACTATATTTCTACAATTTTATCAGCCCTTTTAATTGATTTTGTCTTTTTTGTTTTTGGATTGATTTCTAAGAAAACTGCGTTCAAAATACACTTGCCTTTTTCAGGAATTTGATGGACTGAATGAATTTGTCTAAGAAAAAAGTTTATAATTTCTTCTTTTTTAACCCCTAAAACAGAATTTTTTGCTCCGACCATCCCTACATCACTAATATAAGCTGTTCCTTGAGGAAGTATTTGATTATCAGCTGTAGGAATGTGAGTGTGGGTTCCTAAAACAGCTGAGGCAAGACCATCAGCATAAAAACCAAAGGCTACTTTTTCTGAAGTTGCTTCCGCATGGAAATCTACAATAACGGCATTAAGTTCTTCTTTTTGGTGTTTTTCTATAATTTCTTTAAATTTTCTAAATGGGCAGTCTAGATTTTCTTCCATAAAAGTGCGGCCCAAAAGATTGATAATAAGAATTTTTTTTGTGCCTATCTCAATTATTTTATATCCTTTTCCAGGAACTTCTGGAGGATAGTTTGCCGGTCTGATAATTGGTATTTTATTTTCTTCAAATACAGAAAAAATTTCTTTTTTCGACCAAATATGATTTCCGGAAGTAAAGAAATTTACTCCTGAATTGATTAATTCTTCCAAGGTTTTTTTCGTTGCTCCTTTACCATGGGCTAAATTTTCAGCATTAGCAATTACAAGATCAGGATGGTATTGTTTGCGGTAGTTGGGTAAAGCCTTTTTTATAGCCTTACGGCCAATTTTTCCTACAACATCTCCAAAGAAAAGGACTTTTAATACTGGTTTTTTAGTAGGCATATCTTTATATTAACGAGCATATTCTTCTACTCGTTTTTCCCTAATAACATTAACTTTTATTTCTCCGGGATATTTAAGTTCACTTTCTATTTTATTAGCAATTTCTCTAGCCAATTTAATTGCTGCTAAATCGTCTATTTTCTCTGGAGTAACAAATATTCTAATTTCTCTTCCTGCTTGAATAGCATAGGCCTTTTCTACTCCCTCAAAAGAAAGGGCAATTTTTTCTAAATCCTCTAATCTTTTTAAATATTCTTCATAGGTGTCCTTTCGTGCTCCTAATCTTGCTCCAGAAATAGCATCAGCGACTTTAACAATGATTGCTTCTAAAGTTGGTGGCGAATCTTCATGATGGGTAGCAATAGGAATGATTACTTCTTTAGGTAAGCCAAATTTTTTGGCTAAATCAGCGCCAATTTCTGGGTGAGTGCCGACAACCTCAAAATCGAGAGCTTTTCCAATATCATGGAGTAATCCTGCTTTTTTAGCTACAGCAACATCTGCTCCTAATTCAGCAGCTAAAAGTGCTGAGAGATGAGCAACTTCAATAGAATGTTGAAGGACGTTCTGTCCATAACTGGTTCGGTATTTCAATCGTCCTAAGATTTGGACTAATTTAGGGTCAAGGCCAACAACACCTGTTTCATAAACTGCTTCTTCTCCGGCTTTTTTAATTTCTAAAGCCAGTTCCTTTTTTGCTTTCTCAACTGTTTCTTCTATTCGAGCCGGTTGTATCCGACCATCTAAAATTAATTTTTCCAATGCCAATTTCGTTAACTGGCGACGCAATGGATTAAATCCGGAAATAACGACTACTCCGGGGGTATCATCAACAATAATTTCTGTTCCAGTTAATTTTTCTAATGTTCTGATATTTCTTCCTTCCCGTCCGATAATTCTTCCTTTCATTTCTTCAGAAGGAAGATTAACAGTAGTAGTGGTGATTTCTGTGGCATGAGAAACGGCGCATCTTTCAATAACCGAAGTTAGTATGTTTTTAGCCCTTTTTTCCAATTCTTCCGAAGCTTCTGCTTCTAATTTTCTTATTCTATGGACTAATTCTTCTTTTATTTCTCTTTCTGTGTTGTTTAAAAGGACTTTTTTTGCTTCCTCTTTATTCAATTGAGCAATTTTTTCCAATTTATTTAATTGTTCTGCTTTGATTTGCTGGATTTCTTTCTTTGCTTTTTCTAATTGATTTACCTGTTCGTAAAGGCGTTGTTGTTTTTCTTGAAATTCTAATAATTTTTGGTCAAAAAGAGATTCTCTTTTCTCAATCCTTTTTTGAAGTTCTTGAAGTTCTTTCCGTCGTGCTGATTCTTCTTTTTTAGCATCTTCAATGATTTTTAGCGCTTTTTCTCTTGCTTTGAAAAGGATTTCCTTCTGTTTTGCTTTAGCTTCATTAAGAATTGATTCTGCTTTGGCTTCTGCTGAAGCCGCTTTTTTAATAGCTAAAAAACGGCGGAGATAATATCCTATTCCTAAACTGATTAAAACTATAAGAATAATTAAGGGAAATTGATTTATTGACATAATTGTATCTCCTTAAAATATCCAAAAATAGAGAACTAAATATTTTCTCCTTTTCCTTTAAAGGGTTAACAATAAGTTTCTTGTTGTTTACTTCTTTTGCCTTAAGAATCATTAATTAAGATATTTAGTTCTTTATTTTGGACTTAATAATCAATTAAGTATTGATAGATTAGCACAGAAAGGTAAAAAGAGCAAGTTTAAAGTATGCTTTACTTGGTTTTTATTTTATGATAAAATAAAACAAATTATTTTATAAAAGGATATGCATATTAAATGGTTTGGACAGGGGTGTTGTAAGATTCAAAATAAAAATATTACCCTTTTAATTGATCCATTTTCCTTGTCAAATACAGGCATAAAGACCCCAAAGATAAAAGATGGAATAATTCTCTACTCTACCATTCAAGAAAAGTTCCCCCAGAAAGATGATAAGGGAAATTTTTGTATTTTTACTCCAGGAGAGTATGAGGTGAAGGATGTTTTTATTTATGCTTTACCTTCTTCAAAAAAAGAATCGGATAAAATTGTTTATCGGATTGAACTAGAAGATATTTCTCTTATTCATTTAGGGGGAGTAAAAAATAAGCCAAGTGAAGAAATTATTGGAGAGATTGACGGAGGAGATATTTTAATGGTTCCAGTAGGCGACAAAGATGTTTTATCTTATGAGCAGGCAGCTGATTTAGTTAGTCAGATTGAACCAAAGATTGTTATCCCGATATATTATAGAATTTCTAATTTAAAAATTAAGTTAGATGGAGTGGAAAAATTCTCTAAAGAGTTAGGCGTTAAAAGGACCATTTTAGATAAACTAAATATCAAAAAAAAGGATTTGCCCGAAGAGACAGAATTGATTATTTTGAATCCATAGGTCGGTTTTATGATTTTTAAAAACAAAAAAGAGAAGGAAAAAATAAAAAAGGTTTGGTTTTTAGTTATTTTAATCATTATTTTAATTGTTATTTTTTGGATTTTTAGTTTGAAATATCAATTTTCTCAAATTGAAGAAAGAGAAAAAGCAAGAAGTAATATTTTGAAAACCATTGAGGAAAAATTAGGAAATTTTTTTGGTAGTTTTAGCCAAGAGATGGAGCAAATGGAGAAACAAGAGAAAGAAAAGCAAAATAAATTTGATAAAAAATCATTACAGGAGTTGAAAGAAAAACTAAAAAAAGAATTAGAAAAATATAATAAAAGTAAAGCCCACTTTTAAAAATGTCTTTAGACAAAATTGCTCGAAAAATTCAGGAACAACCCCTTGCCGAGGAGATGAAATCTTCTTATTTAGATTATGCAATGTCAGTTATTGTTTCGCGTGCCCTTCCTGATGTTCGTGATGGCTTAAAGCCAGTGCATCGGCGTATTCTCTACGCAATGTGGAATTTGGGTTTAAAGTCAGGAGCTAAATTTAGAAAATCAGCAACAGTGGTTGGTGAAGTGTTGGGTAAATATCATCCCCATGGAGAAGCAGCAGTTTATGATTCTTTAGTAAGAATGGCTCAAGATTTTTCTCTTCGTTATCCTTTAATTTGGGGTCAGGGAAATTTTGGTTCAGTAGATGGGGATTCTCCAGCAGCAATGCGTTATACTGAAGCAAAATTAACTCCTATTGCCGAGGAAATGCTTTTTGATTTAGAGAAAGATACAGTTGATTTTGTGCCTAATTACGACAATAGTCAAAAAGAACCAAAGGTTTTGCCGGCAAAATTGCCAAACCTTCTTTTAAACGGAAGTATGGGTATTGCTGTAGGAATGGCGACTAATATTCCTCCGCATAACCTTTCCGAAGTTTGTCAGGCATTGATTTATCTAATCGATAATCCAGAAGCAACGACTGAAGATTTGATGAAGTTTATCAAGGGACCAGATTTTCCTACCGGTGGGATTATTTTTGATAAAAAACAAATAAAGCAGGCCTATGCTACAGGAAAGGGCGGAATTGTTATTCGAGCCAAAGCAGATATTGTAGAATATGAAGCAGGTAAATTTCAAATAGTGGTTACCGAACTTCCCTATCAGGTAAATAAAGCCGCTCTTTTGGAGAAAATTGCTAATTTAGTCAAAGAGGGTCGTCTTGAAGGTATTAAAGATATTCGTGATGAGTCAGATAAGGAAGGTTTAAGAGTTGTTATTGATTTAAAAAAGGATAGTTATCCTCAAAAAGTATTAAATAAACTTTTCAAACTGACTCAACTCCAAGATGTTTTCTATGTTAATTCCATTGCTTTAACTGAAGAAATTCAGCCCCGGCTTTTAACTTTGAAATCAATTTTGCAGGAATATATAAAGCATCGTCAGGAAGTTATCAGGCGACGGACGGAATTTGATTTAAGAAAAGCGGAAGAAAGAGCACATATCCTTAAGGGGTTAAAAATAGCCGTAGATAATATTAACGAAGTAATTAAATTGATTAAGTCATCTAAAGATAAAGAAGAGGCAAAAGTAAGATTAATAAAGAGATTTAAATTAACCGAAATTCAAGCAGCCGCTATTTTAGAAATTAGGTTACATCAATTAGCCCATTTAGAAGTGAAAAAAATAGAGGATGAATTAAAAGAAAAATTGAGATTGATAAAGGAGTATAAAATTATTTTGTCTCATCCTAAAAAGATTTTAGCCATTATTAAAGAAGAATTAACTGAATTAGATAAAAAATATGGAGATGAACGCCGGACTAAAGTTGTTTCTCATCCTGTTAATGAGTTTAAACAAGAAGATTTAATCCCTGATGAACCTTGTGTAATTACTCTTACTCGAAGTGGTTATATTAAAAGATTATCTCCGGGGATTTTCAAAACGCAAAGTCGAGGTGGCAAAGGAGTGATTGGTTTATCTATTAAAGAAGAAGATGAAGTAGAACATTTATTAACTACGACTACGCATTCTTCTATTCTCTTTTTTACTACCAGCGGTCGTGTTTTTCAGTTAAAGGCCTATGATATCCCCCAAAGTTCTCGAACGGCCAAAGGACAAGCTATTGTTAATTTTCTACAAATTCAATCAGGAGAGAAAATTTCCGCAGTTCTTTCCTTAAAAGAATTAGCCAATCAGAAGTTTCTTATTATGGTTACGGAGATGGGTTTAGTTAAAAAAGTTAAAATTGATTCCTTTATTCAGGTAAGGAGGTCTGGTTTAATTGCTATAAAGTTAAAAGGAGAGGATAAACTTCAATGGGTAAAAGCGTCTTCAGGTAAAGATGAAGTGATTTTAACTACTGCCCAAGGAAAATCTATTAGGTTTAAGGAAAGGGATGTACGACCAATGAGTCGTTCAGCCGCTGGCGTTAGGGGAATTAGATTGAAGAAGGGTGATAAAGTAATAGGAATGGACATTATTAAAAATACTTCAAAAAAGGGCTATTTGTTGGTAGTTACAGAAAACGGATTTGGCAAAAAGACAAAAATTTCTTTATACAAAGTTCAAAAAAGAGGCGGTACAGGAATAAAAACAGCCAAGACAAATCAAAAAACAGGAGAATTAGTCGCTTCTCTCTTAATTGATGAAACATCTCTTTCTACTTATAAAAAAGGAGATATTATTATCATCAGTTCCCTTGGGCAAGTTATTCGTATCCCCCTAAAAGCAGTTCCTATTTTAGGAAGAGATACCCAAGGGGTAAGATTAATGAGATTTAAGGAAAAAACAGATAAGGTTGCTTCAATAACTTTAGTTTAAATATGCCTAAAAGAACTTATCAACCCAAGAGAAAAAAGAGAAAAAAGACACATGGATTTAGAGAAAGAATGAAGACAAAAGCAGGGAGAAAAGTTTTGAAAAGGAGAAGAGCTAAAGGTCGCAAAAGATTAACCGTTTAAAATGTTTGTTAAAAAGTTTCGTTTAAGAAAAAATAAAGATTTTGAACGGGTTTGGCAAAAAGGAGAAGGATATTTTTTAAAAGAGATTGGACTGAAAGTTAAGGAGAATGGTTTAGATATTCCTCGTTTTGGTTTTATTGTTTCTAAAAAAATATCTAAAAAAGCAGTAGTAAGAAATAAAATAAAACGTCGGATTAGAGCGATTATCCGAGAGTTCTTTTCTGAAATTATTGAAGGTTATGATTATGTTTTTTTTGCTCGACCAGGGATAGAAAATTTAGATTTTGAAGAATTAAAAGATAAAGTGAAGATTCTTTTTAATAAACTAGCAAAAATAAAAAGATGAAGATGGTTTTTGGTCTACTTAAAATTATTGTTTTGCGTTTAATTCGTTTTTATCAGAAAACTTTTTCTCCTGATCATAGTGCTTTTTCGTTTTTCTATCCTTTAGGTTATTGTCGTTTTAAGCCGACTTGTTCAGAATACGCCTACCAAGCCATCGAGAAATACGGATTGATTAGAGGGGGTTTTAAATCTATTTGGCGAATTTTACGCTGCAATCCTTTTAGTAAGGGAGGATATGACCCTCCTTAATTTAATTTTAAGCAATTATTATGGCTTATTTATTTAATACAATTCTTTATCAACCAATACTAAATCTTTTGGTTTTCTTGTATAATTTTCTCCCTGGTCATGATATTGGCTTGGCTATTATTGTCTTAACTATTCTGATTAGATTACTTCTTTATCCCCTAACCATTCAGTCGGTTAAATCTCAAAAAATAATGCGCGAACTTCAGCCAAAATTAGATGAACTGAAAAAGAAATACAAGAATGATAAAGAAAAATTAGCCAAAGCCACACTTGAACTTTATCGTCGCGAAAAAATAAGTCCTTTTTCTTCTTGTCTTCCTCTTTTGATCCAACTACCATTTTTATTCGCTGTTTTTAAGGTTTTTCGTTATGGTTTAGTTTCTAAATCATTAGAGAATCTTTATCCTTTTATTCACAATCCTGGTTCTTTAAACCCAATTTCTTTAGGAATTTTTAACTTGTCTAAGCCAGTTCCTCTTTTTGCTTTGATTGCTGGTTTGGCTCAGTATTGGCAATCAAAAATGCTTTATCATCAGATGCCCTCTAAAGAAGTTGCCAAAGAGAAAGAAGCAAGAGATGAAAGTATGACGGCAATGATGAATAAGCAAATGCTCTATATGATGCCTCTTTTTACTGTTTTTATAGGGCTGACACTTCCCGGAGGGTTAACTCTTTATTGGCTAGTTACTACTCTCTTCACTATTGCTCAACAATATTATTTTTTCCGAAAAGATAAAAAGAAAAACAATGAATCTTCTTCAAAATAAAAAAATAATCGGTCTTCCTGTTTATACACAAAGCAATTTTTATTTGGGCAAAATTAGTGCTTTTGAAGTTGACCCTATTTCTCAAATGATTATTAATTATCATCTTAAGGGTAATTTAATTAAAAAGATGGTCCAAGGAGAACTTATAATTAATCGAGAACAAGTTATTTCTTTAGATGAGAAGAAAATGATTGTTGAAGATAATGTTATTAAAGAAGGGCAACCAGTTGTTGCTTCTTTAAGATAAGTAATTTTAGAGTTTTGACTTTTCTAAAATTTAAAAAAGCAGATTTTATTCTGCTTTTTTAAATACATCTGTCTGGTATCTAAAGACTCTTTTAAATTTCTGGTGCTCAAATTAAACTCTCTCAAATTTTCACTTTTATCTTACTAAATCTAGTCCATAAATCAAAGAAGAATAATCTTAATAAATGATGGCGGCAGGCGGAGGGCGAAGCCCCTGCCTGCTTGAGAACTTTTTTCACTGATCTTTTTCGTTTGCCCGCTCCTCGATGGGCTTACTCTTAAAAATTATATAAAAATTTACATTTAACATCGTGTTATCTGAAGTTTTGCGACGAAGGAGCAAAATTTAGGTGAGGCACGAACCGAGTGCCGAACCAGATCGCTGTTAAGTGAGTCGACCAGAGGGAGAAGTGCAGCGGCTCTGAGCGACTGAAGGGAGCGAAGGAGTAAATTTTCAAAAGTTATTCTACAACTTGGTAAAATTCTATGATATTACCTTCCGTATCTTTTGCTTGAAAAAGTTGAAAATTTTCGATCTTTTTTAATGGCATGATAATTTTGCAATTCTTACTTTTAATAAGTTCCAATATTTTATTTATATCTTCAACTTCAATACAAGGGACTATATTATTGCCATTAGAGATTGTTTCATTATCAAGTTTAGGATTGAAAAGAAGGAAGGTAATGTTGTCAAAGTCAAAGGAACTCATTCTCTTATCTTTGGAAGAGACCTTGACATCAAAAATATCTTCATAGAATTTTACCGCTCTATCCATATCTCTGACGGCTACATATATTGCTTTGATTTGTGGTTTCATAGTCATAAGTTAATTGTAAAGGTTAATAAACTTTTTGTTAATTTTTGAAAATTTATTTCACTTAACATATGCCGTTAAGCGAAGCTTCCGTTAGGAAGTTTGGGTGGAGCAATCTTTGATTGCGGAACCGCTTAACGGCTGTTATCTGTCCCGTTAGGGCGAGGAGCGCAACGAAGTGAGCACCGCAGAGTTCCCGAGGGCGCGCGAAAAAAGTATAATAAATAGAGATTTAGAAAAATAATTATATAAAAATTACTATTCTAAAAACTATTATGACAAAAGTTTTAATTTTGAACAAGAGAAAATCTGTAATTTTAGAACCAATAGCACCATACAATTTTGATGCCAATTTTCATAAACCAAGTCATTTTCCTTCTTCTGATAATATTTGGGAAAAAGGAAAGTATTGGATTACCATGGTCTGGAAAGGCAAAAAATTAGGATTAAAATTTGAGAATTTTGGAACGGTTAATCAACCTAAGATAAAAGTTAATATATATTCTCAAAAGAAACTTTCTGAGAATTTTATTAAGAAGTTGATTCCTGAAATTAGATGGAGATTTAATTTTGATCAAGATATTTCTGAATTTTGTAAAAAATTTAAAAATGATAAAATTCTAGGTCCAGTAATTAAAAAATGGAAAGGTATGAAACCAATCGCTGCTAATTCTCTATATGAGACTTTAATTATTTATTTAGTTTTACAAAACGCAACTGTAAGACGTTCTGTACAGATGTTAGAAAATTTATTCAATAAATTTGGAAAAAAGGTAAGTTTTGATAATAAGATTTTATCAACTTTCTGGGAACCAAAAGAAATGATAAAAGCAACAGAGAAGGAACTGAGGAATCTAAAATTAGGGTATAGAGCAAAATTTTTCCTGAAAATAACTCAACAATTTGTAAATAAAGAAATAAATGAATTTGCTTTAAGAAAAATGCCAAAAGAAAAGGTTAAAAAAGAAATGTTAAGATTGTATGGAATAGGTCCTGCTTCAGTTGAATATTTGCTCTTTGAAGATTTTTATTTTCTTGATGCGCTGGAGACTATCCCACCCTGGGAACAGAAAATAATGTCTAAATTAATTTTTAACAAAAGATTAGTACCAGCTGAAAAAATTTTAAATTTCTTTGAAAAATTCAAACCATACCAAAAATTAGCTTTTCACTATTTATGGGAGGATTTGTTTTGGAAAAGAAAACACCAACACATAGATTGGTTGGAAAAAGAAATAAGGTTATGATGGTCTTTTAAGATTTTCTTTAAAGAAATCCAAAATCTCTTTTACAAAAGGTCCTTTATCATACAACAACTTACAAGGAAATTCTTTGTACTCAAAACAAGTTTTTACATTCTTTTCTTCAGCACATTTTGGTAGGGGACAATAATCATTTTTTCCACAGCCGCCACATTCTTTTGTTTGAAAAAGCCTACAATTTTTACAAGTTAATTCAAAAGGTAATCCACAGGTATTTATTTTTAGGTCTTTATCCATAATGATAGAGTTTTATTAAATATTTATAAATATTTTTGTAAAGCGCGCCCGAGGGAATTACAGATAACAAGTTTTAAACGTACTTTTCCAAAATTTGCTTTAAAATCGACTTTTTGTATAATGATTCGTGTAATCATAAATATCTTATGAACACGCAATCACGAACAACAAGAATTGAACGCGATCCAATGTATAATCTTGAACGCGAACTCAAGATTCGTGGTTTTAGCCGCAAAACTATCAAAGCCTATTTGTATTATAACAGAAAATTCTTAAATTTTACAAGAAAAAGTCCAAAGAAGATTACCATAAAGACATTAAAAGATATTTGGAGTATCTGGCTAACAAACACGTTGCTAATGCCACTTTGAATTTAGCCATTAATGCTCTGAAATTTTATTATACTCAAGTTCTTAAAAGAAAATTCTTTTTTGATATTAAACATCCCAAAAAAGAAAAACGCTTACCGATTGTTTTAACTAAAGATGAGATTAAAAGAATGCTTGAGGTAACAACGAACCTAAAACATAAACTACTAATGGAGATTATGTATGCTTCTGGACTGAGGGTTTCAGAAATCATTAAATTAAAAATTAAGGATATTGATTTAGAAGAAGGAATTATCAGGGTTAATTTAGGAAAAGGTAAAAAAGATCGCCAAACTATTCTTTCAAAAAGAGCCATTGAAGATTTAAAGATTTACTTCCAAAAAAGAAATGATGAGAATCCTTATGTGTTCCCAGGGGCTCAGAATAAAGGTCATTTATCTACAAGGTCTGTCCAGAAAATCGTTTTGCAGGCGGCAAAATTAGCTAAAATTAAAAAAGATATTTCCTGCCATAGTTTAAGACATAGTTTTGCTACTCATCTATTAGAAAAAGGGGTTGATATTAGATACATTCAAAAATTACTGGGCCATAAAAGATTAGAAACAACCCAAATTTATACCAAAGTTTCTACCCAGAAATTAAAAGAAATTGGCAGTCCATTAGATGATTTATAAAAAGCGACAAAAAATAATTTTTGAAAGCGAGCCCCCCACTTTGTGAGGCGGAGCGAACGAAAAGAGCGATGGCGATTTTTAAAGCAGACGGGGCAAAGCCCCCACCTGCTGAATTTCGCTTCTTCAAATTTCTTTTCTTTGATTTGGGAATCAAATTTGGTAAAATGATGGTGAAATTTTGAGCTGATTTAGTTTGCCATTCCTAATTAGGAAAATATTAAAAACAGCAGGGCAGAATCTGCTGTTTTTTAAATAATTTGGTTAATTAGGATGGTGTATTTATTTCTGAACCATCAACAAGCACCAATTGATAGAAAATCGTTCTCAGCTATAAAGTTGGCTTAAAAGAAACAATTTGGGTAAGACAAGCAAACCGCATATTGCTTGTTATATAACTATAACGAAGCAAAGAAAAGAAACGAGCGATACAGAATCCAAAATTGACTATTCACCAATATATTCAAACCTTGGAACTCTTTTGCCATTAATAGTTACATATTCTAAAAACATTTTTTTAGGTCTTGCCCAAAGAGCATTTTTGCCAAATTTTTCATCTTCATATAAAGCCCTATAGATAACTAGTTCCTCTAATGTTTCGCTATGTCTTGCTACTCCTATTACTTTATAGAATTTACCTTTATAATGTTTATATTTTCCAACCCTTATTTCTTCCATAAAAAATATATGTTTTACTATAAAGATTTTGGAGATTTTTTAATTCTATATAAATATCATCAATAGACAAAGTCGCTAAAGGCAATGGAGCAAGTTGTTTTAAGTTATATATTCAAATCATTTCTTTAAGGATTTTTCTAGCAATTTCCGTATTTTAACAAGTTCATTAAGAATTTTTGAGTCAGCACCTTCTCTTTCATAAGTTTCAACTGCTACTGGTCTTTTACCTTTGACAAGTTCTATTATCAAATCTTTTAATTCCTCAAATCGTTTAATTCCTTCTATTCTTATTTCAGCTCTGGATTTTTGTCCGGAATAGCCTGCGGTTTGAATTCTTAATGATGCTATTCCTAACATTCTTGAAATAGGATTTTGGGTAATATCTATGTTTGTTATCCTGTTATAAGGGACTATTCCGGTTTTTTTAAACCATACTCCTCTTTTCCATACAATTTCATCTTTTGTAAGCTTATAGACTATCGTATTATAGTATTTTGGAATCCAGTAGATTATAAAGATTAGAATTGCCAAGATTATTATTGTAATCCAAAATTTCCCTTTATCCCACGGAGAGGAAAGTAATATAGGAAGATACCAACATAAAACAGTAAAGATCGTTCCCAATAAAAGGTAGATGTAATAGAGTTTTCTAAGTTGTGGTGCTGGTCTGAATTCTTTATTTAATTTTATTTTAAATTTTTCTTTTTTCTTTTTCATGTTCATAACTTATTTTATTTTTAAAATATTTTAGCATATTTTAGTAATGAGCAATCATTTTGCCTAGCATGTTCAGTATATACGAACTTGCACGAAAGTGCAATTTGGATGAAGCGAGGCAATAGTCGGAGCGAGATCGCATATACGGTGTTAAATCCTGTTGTTTTTTAATTTGCAATGGTAAATTGTGAGCGGTTAGAGAGCCAAAGAGATATTTTTGCGACTAATACAAAAGATGATATATGATATACATAGGTAACACCCAAAGATGTCGAATTTAGTAAAATGATGGTGAAAGTTTGAGCTGATTTAGTTTGTCATTCCTAATTAGGTAAATACTAAAAACAGCAGGGCAGAATCTGCTGTTTTTTAAATAATTTGTTTAATTAGAATGGTGGAGATAGTGGGACTCGAACCCACGACCTTCTGCATGCCATGCAGACGCTCTAACCAACTGAGCTATATCCCCTTGATTTTTAAAATATCCTTTGTCTCTATTTTTGTCAATAATTAAATGGACTTAGCGGGAATCGAACCCGCATCTCCGCAATGCGAATGCGGCGTACTGCCATTGTACTATAAGCCCTAATAATATAAGGAGAATTTTTTAGTGCCCTCGGCAGGAATCGAACCTGCATCAGAGGCTTAGGAGTCCCCTGTTCTATCCATTGAACTACGAGGGCTTATTTTTTTCTTTTATTATGATAGGTCTGGTAAATTTCTTTTAATTTTTTATCAGTTATGTGAGTATAAATTTGAGTTGTGGTGATGGAAGAATGACCTAAAAGGGCTTGAACAGAGCGAATGTCCGCTCCATTATTTAATAGGTCAGTAGCAAAACTATGTCTTAAGGTGTGAGGGGTAATTTTTTTGGGTATGCCGGCTATTTTAGCATATTTTTTAATAATTCTTTGTACAGACCGGGGAGTTAGATTAGATTTTAGCAAAGATTTATTTCTTAAAGCAGCGCGGTCATGGCGGATAAAGAGAAACGGCTCAATATCTTCTCGTAAATCTAAATATTTTTTTAACCAGAATTTTGCTTGATTGGAAAGAAAAACAATTCTTGGTTTATCTCCCTTTCCTCTTACAGTAAATTCATCCTTTTTTAAATTTACTTGCTCTTTAGTCAATTGGCAAAGTTCGGAAACCCGTAAGCCAGTTGAAAAGAAAAGTTCTAAAATTGCCTTATCTCTCATTTTTATAATTTCTGGCTCTTCAGTTTTTAAGGGAGCGTTTAATAAGTTTTCTAGGTCTTTTCCTTCTAAGAATTCTACCGAACGCTCAGGCATTTTAGCTAATTCTATTTTTTCTGGAGCCAAACTTTCTATATCTCTTTTGCTAAGATATTTTAAAAAGGAGCGCAGCGCTATTAGATGATAATTCTGAGTGCTTTTTTTAAGTGTTTGGTCTTTTTTTACCTTAAGACGATTTAACCAAAGGCGATATTTTCTGACTAATTCTAAGTTAATTTTCTCTGGAGCAGTTATTTTAGCCCAATTGACAAATCTTTCTAAATAAAATTGATAATTTCTAATAGTAGCTCTGCTTCTATTTTTTTCTATTTCTAAATATTCTAAAAACTCTTGTATTAATTTTTGAATTTTTTTCATTATTGAAAATTAAAACTTGCTCCAACTTATTTTACGACACTAATTTGAATAAAGCAAGTCTTCTTGACATATTTTACTTTTTTGTTAGAATAAGTTTTGTTAAGATTAAAGTTTAAGGATTTAGATCAGTTTAGAATCTTAATGTGATTCTAAACTCTCTAATATCCGAAGGAAATAAGCTTATTCGTAAGCTAAAAGAAAAGTTAATCATTTTTATTGGATTGAAGTTTATTGCTTTTCTTATTTTTTTGAAAAGAATTTTTTATTTTTTTATACTTCTAATTTTCCGGATATTTAAATTTATTTACTCTGTTTTCTTAGAAGGACTGATTTTCTTCTTTTATAAAATTTATCTGTTTTTTAAAAAATTACTATTGGAACATTATCAAAAGGAGTTTTTCCAAAAATATAATAAAAATTTAGAAAGTTTTCATAAAAAATTGATTTATTTAATCTTTAGTCGGACAAAAGTTCATTTTTTGATTATTTTCTTTACTTTATTTGTTGCTGTAAATAATATCTGGGCTAAAGATCAGGGACAGAATTTATTCATCAAAAAAACAATTTTTACTAATATTTTTGGTCGGGAAGAAGTCATTCAAGAGGACATTATTCCCTTTTTTAATAAGGTTGATAAAACAGGTTTAAGTAATTTCGACAAAGATAATTCTCTTAATGAAAATGGAGGTGGTTCCTTCATAGTTCAGGAAAAGGGAGCAATTGTTCAACCAAACATTCTTTTTACTTCTCCGCCACCAAGGACAGAAATTGTTTATTATAGAGTAAAAAGCGGAGATACGGTAAGTAGTATTGCCAAGAAGTTTGGTTTAAGCACTAAGACCATTCTTTGGGCGAATAAATTAAGTTCTCGTTCAATCATTCGGCCAGGTCAAAAATTAGTTATTCTTCCGGAAGACGGTTTAATTCATAAGGTAAAAAGAGGTGAAACTTTAGAAAAAATTGCTAAGCAATATCAAGTAAAGACAGAGAAAATTATTCAGGCGAATGATTTAGCCGACGCTTCAAAAATAAAAATAGGGACAACTCTTTTTATTCCTGGTGGAACAATGCCTCATTATTCTTCTCGTTCTTCTTCAGTTCTTGGTTATATCAGAAAGATTTTTTATTCTCCTTCAAAGAAAAAAGGTGGTCATCGTTTTCCTTGGGGGCAATGTACTTGGTATGTGGCTCAAAAAAGATATGTCCCTTGGGGAGGACATGCTAAATATTGGTTAGTTAATGCTCAACGCTATGGTTATCAAATTGGTCGTAAACCAAGAGTAGGAGCGATTATTGTTTTAAGAGAAAGTTGGTATGGGCATGTTGCTTATGTGGAAAAAGTTGGCAAGAATACAGTTACTTTTTCTGAAATGAATCACCGCGGCTTAGGAGTAATTACTCGTCGTACTTTGAGACAAAGTGATCGTCGTATTATTGGATATATTTACTAAAAATTTTCTTCTTCTAATTTTTGTCGGTATTGCAGGGCTTCAGCAAGATGCTCTGTTTTTATTTCTTTTTCTCCTTCTAAATCAGCAATAGTTCTGCTTACTTTTAAAAGACGATGATAAGCACGTGCTGAAAGGTGCATTTGTTCAATTGCTTGACGAAGTAATTGTTGCGCCTGAGAATTAATTGGACAAAATTCTTTTATTTCTTTTATACCCATTTCAGCATTTGTTAGAATGTTTTTATCTTTAAATCTTTCTTTTTGAATCTCTCTTGCTCTTTTTACTCTTTCTCTTATTTGTTTTGATGATTCGTTGATTTTTTCTTGAGATAATTCTTTAAAATTTAATCGAGGAACATCTACATGAAGGTCAATTCTATCTAAAATTGGTCCAGAGATTTTTTGACGGTATCTTAAAATTTGGCTAGGAGAGCAAGTACATTTTATTTCTGGGTCACCATAATAGCCGCAAGGGCAGGGGTTTTGAGCAGCAATTAAAATAAATTTAGCCGGGAAAGTATAACTCATCTGGGCACGGGAAATAGTAATAACTCCGTCTTCCAAGGGTTGTCTTAAATTTTCTAAATTGTTTCGGGGAAATTGAGGAAGTTCATCTAAAAAAAGAACGCCACGATGAGCCAAAGTGACTTCTCCGGGTCGAGGAATTTGGCCTCCGCCGACTAAAGCAATTCCTGAACTAGTATGATGAGGGGAGCGGAAAGGCCTTTGGGAAACCAAAGGGTTTTTTTCTGAAAGAAGACCGGCTACGCTGTAAATTTTGGTTACCTCTAAAATTTCCTTTTCAGTCATAGGCGGTAGAATAGAAGGAACAGCCCGGGCTAAAAGAGTTTTTCCTGTGCCTGGTGGTCCGGTCATTAAAAGATTATGTCCACCGCTGGCGGCAATTTCTAGGGCTCTTTTTGCTTGATTTTGCCCCTTAATAAAAGCCATATCTATTTTAAAAGATTCTTCATCTTGGTCTATTTTTACTCCTTGACTTAAACTAGGGGTTATTCTTTCTTCTCCATTTAAATGTTTTACTAATTGTTGGAATGACTCTAAAGGATATATTTTTAATTCTTTTATTAATTCTGCCTCTTTCAAATTTGGTTTTGGGAGATAAAGAGAGTCCATTTGTCTTTGCTGGGCAAAAAGAGCAATAGACAAGATTCCCTTTGTATAACGTAAATCGCCGTTTAAAGCGAGTTCACCGACAAAAATGCTTTTATTTAAATTTAACTTTTCTATATTTATTTTTCCTGATGCGACTAAAATGCCTATAGCCATTGGTAAATCATATGATGGCCCTTCTTTCTTAAGGTCAGCAGGAGCAAGATTAATGATAACTCTTTGTCGATTAGGAAATTTGAGTCCAGAATTTTTAAAAGCTGATTTTATTCTCTCTTTTGCTTCCTCAACTGCTTTATCAGGCAAGCCAACGATATTAAAACAAGGAAATCCCGAAGAAATATCCACTTCTACCTCAACTAATTGAGATTCTAATCCTAAGATAGCGCAGGAAAGTATTTTAGCCAGCATTTTCTTTGGTAATTAATTTTATTAAAGATAAACTTGCTCCGCTGATTATCATAACATCAGCAAGATTAAAAATGCTGAAAACAGGAATTTTTATGAAGTCAATGACATAACCAAAAAACAATCTGTCAAGCAGATTGCTAAAAGCGCCTAGAATGATTAAATTTAGAGAAAAAATAAAAAAAATTTTCTTTTTTTGATACGATTTAACTAAGAGAAAAATAAGGAAGGTTAAAATAAAAAAAATAACTGGGAAAAGAATATTTGAAGGTAAGTGTATGTTTAGAGCAATGTTTTTATTTTGAAAAATTATCCCTTTATTCTTAGCAATTATTTTACTTAGCCGGTCAATAAAAAAAATTAGACAAGTAAAAAAGTTGATAAGAATAATTCTTACTTTGGTTTTCATCAATGATTTATTGTCTGATTAAACCTTTTTCTTTTTTTTCTTTACATTTGATACAAAGGGTTGCTTCAGGAAATGCTTCAAGCCGTTTAGTTTCAATTTCTTGCCCACAAATTTCACAAATACCGTAAGTCCCTTGTTCAATTTTATTTAAGGCCTTGATTATGGCGGCTAAATTTTTTTCTAATTCTTCTTTTAAAGTTATATATTCACTATAAAGAGTTACTTCAGTAGCGCTTTCATCTTTTTTGTCGCCAATATCAACAAAAATCGCTTCATACTTTTGAGAGTCCTTTTTCTTTTTAGCGACTTCTTTTAATTCTTTTTCTATTCGTTTTTTCTCTTTTAAAAGTTGATTTTTCCTTTGTTTGATGAATTTTTTATCTAACATAAAATAAAGAAAAATAACAATTTTATTATAAAAATTTTAGGGGTTTTGTCAATAAATAATAAGGGTCTCTTAGATATTGTTTATTTGAATTTATACAATTAATTATACAATTAATTGTATAAATTATTGAAAGATTATTTTAGTAAAAAATCCTTGTTTCAACCAATAATTAAAAAGGAATATTTTTTTAAATGGAGAAATTTGGCTATGAGGAAAGGAAAACACAATATATTCTTTATTGATATAACTTTTTTCTATGGGGCAGTTACTAATTTTTTTAAGATAATCAAGTGAATTAGCTAAAATTAATCTGTCCTTTTTTTGGCTTAAATAAAGAGTAAAGGTAGGGGTTTGAATGTATTTTAAAAGTTTGTTTGATTTAAGGGGCTTTGCTTGAAATTTTTCCGGTTCAGCAATAATTTCTTTAATTTCAGTTTGGTCAGGGAGTATTTTTTTCTGAAGAGATGGGAATTGATAGGCAAGGATTTTGGCTAATATTTTTTCTATTTTTTCTAAACTAGAAGAGTTTTCTTCTTTGTTTATTTGGATTACCAAGGCGAATTCATTGTTTTGAAAAAATTGTTTTAAAGAAGAGTTTTTGAAATTGAAAGATTTATCTTTAGGGGTAATGATTAAATAGAGGCCTTGGTTAAGAAAAGGAAGAATTTCTTTGTCAAAATTAATTTGATATTTTTTTTCTATTTCTTCTATTTTTGTCTTTTCTAGAGTAAGACCTTCAGGAAGAATTTCTTTTATCTTTTTTTGGAAATAGTTTATTTTATTTTTAAGATTATTTTCTTCTAAAGCAAATACGTAACTATTACCAAGAGAAAGTTGTTGAAAAATTTCATTTTGGGATTTTATGAAAGTTTTTTCTTTTTTGTTTTGGAATAGAAGATTATTTTGAGGAGTGTAAAAATTTAAAGAGATTTCCTTTTTTTCAGGTAGCAATTCTCCAAAGAAATAAATTTTCTTTTCGTTAGTAATATCTTTTAATGTTTTTTTTCTTTTAATGGAAGTAAAAGGTAATTCTATCTTTTCTGTCTTAATAAAACCCTTTAAAAAAGTATTTTGTTTAAGATTGACCGGTTTGTTCTCGTCAAATCTTTCTATCTCTCCTCCTTGGTTAATAATTCTGTTTTGATATCCTTTGTTTTGGATTAGAACAATTTTTTCTATTGTTTTTATCTGAGAAGCGAAAATTATTTTATTTTTTAAAAAAGTGTAATAAAAAAAGGAGGAAGTTTGAGGGATAAAGACCTTATAAAGATGAACATCTAAAGAAATAGGCACTTTCTCTTGAGGGAAATGTTTTACTCTTTTTAGAAATAAATTTCTATTTTTAAAAGAAGGAGAAGAGATAAAGGCTAAATTTATTCTCTCTTCTTCTTTTAAGCCAATAACAATTATCTTGTCGTTGATTAGTGAGAATAATTGATTGGGTGATTTAATAACGAATGGTAGGAGGGTAAAAGAGAATTTTTTTGAGAGATAATCAATAATTTCCAAACGATGAGGATTTTCATTCAACCAATTTTTCCAAGAATAATTTTTTTCTTTTTTGGTAAAAAGATGTGAGAAGATATTTTCTTTTATTTTTGTGTTTTCATTCAACTGAAAAGCAAAAGCAGTTTCTTGGGGCAGAAAGAGAGATAATTTATTTTTTTCTTTTTGTAAGAAATAAACTTTTAATAGAAGAGCAATGACAATAAAAAAAAGAAGAATGACAAAATAGTTATCTTTTTTTATCTTCATATATAATTTCGTCTTTATTTTTTCCTGTAAAAAGGTTTTTTCTTTGGAAATTTGGAATGGTGACGAGGTCGGGTTTTATCTTTTTGTCTAAATTGATGGTGTTGTGTGGCTTTTAGGGAGAGGTTAATCCTTCCTTGTTCATCAATATTGATGACTTTAACTGGAATAATATCTCCTACTTTAACAATATCTTCTACTTTTTTTACTCGGAAAGGTGCTAATTCAGAGATATGAACTAATCCTTCTTGGTGAGGTAATATTTCAACAAAAGCGCCGAAATCTAAAATTCTGGTTACTTTTCCTTGAAAAACTTCACCAACTTTTACTTCTCGAGTAATATTTTTTATCCATTCTTTTGCCTTTTCTAAAGATTCCTCATTATCTGAGGCAATATAGACATCTCCGCTTTCTTCTATTTCAATAGTCACTCCGGTTTGAGCAATGATTTCATTGATTACTTTTCCGCTTGGTCCAATAACATCTCTGATTTTTTCTGGATTGATTTTAAAAGTGATAATTTTAGGCGCATAAGGCGATACTTTGGGTCGAGGTGTAGCAATAACTTGATTCATTTTTTCTAAAATTTGCATCCGTGCCTTTTTGGCTAAATAGAGTGTTTCTTCAACAATTTTTTGAGTTAACCCTTTTGTTTTTGTATCCATCTGGATAGCAGTAATGCCGTCTTTTGTCCCGGCGATTTTAAAGTCCATTCCTCCTTTTGAGTCCTCTAAGTCCTGGATATCAGTAAGGATTTTGTATCTTGTAATTTCTCCGTCTTTTTCTTCAGAAACTAAACCCATAGCTATACCGGCAACCTGTTTTTTTATAGGAACACCAGCATCCATCAAAGACATTGAAGAAGCGCAAACCGAACCCATTGATGACGAACCATTTGATTCAAGTACTTCAGAAACAACTCTAATTGTATAAGGAAATTTTTCTTTTTCTGGAATTAGAGGGAGAACAGCCCTTTCAGCTAAAGCGCCGTGACCAATTTCTCTCCTTCCCGGCGCTTTAATTGGACCAACTTCTCCGACACTGAAAGGAGGAAAGTTATAATGATGAAAATATCTTTTTTTGCCTGTTTTTTCCATTGTTTCTAAGTATTGTTCTTCTCCCGGTGCGCCTAAAGTAACAATGGAAAGAATTTGAGTATCCCCTCTTTTGAACATTGCTGAACCGTGATTATGAGGAAGAAGGCCAACTTCTATACTAATTGGTCTTATTTCATCTAATTTTCTTCCATCTACTCTAATTTCTTTGTCTAAAATAAATTGGGAAACTTTTTCTTTCACTATTTTTTCTACTAATTCCGAAGCAGAGGCGCGTTTGTCTTTTCCTACGCCTTCATTTTCTAAATAGTTATCAAGTTTTTCTTTCAATAAGTTAATTGTCTCTTTTCTTTCTTTTTTTGTTTTTTTAGGAGAGTCAAAAAGAATTTTTGGAATGGTTTTTTCTAAATAATCTTTGACTTTTTTTTCTAATTCTTCTTTTTCTGGCGTTTTTTTATCTTCTAGAACTGAGAGATTTTTAGAAGGGTTAATTTTTTTCTGAATTTCTTTAATAAAATTAACTATTTTGTTTAGGTGCTTTTGACCATATTTAACTGCTCCAAGAATAATTTCTTCAGGAACTTCTTTTGCTCCACCTTCTAACATAACTACTCTATTTCCTGTTCCAGCAACAATAAGTTCAAAATCTGATTTTTCTCTGGCTTCATAAGTAGGGTTAAGGACCCATTCTCCATTAATCATTCCTATTCTAGCGGCAGCAATTGGTCCATCCCAAGGTATATCAGAGATAGAAAGAGCAATAGAAGCGGCTATCAGAGAAAGACAATCAGGATCATTTTTTTGGTCAAAAGAAAAGACAGTAAGAATGACTTGGATATCATTTCTAATATTCTCGTTAAATAAAGGTCTTATTGCCCGGTCAATAGAACGTGCAGTAATAATAGCTTCATCTGAAGGACGACCTTCTCTTTTTATCCAACGTGACCCTTTTATTTTTCCGGCAGCATAAAATCTTTCTTCATAATCAACTAAAAGAGGAAGGAAATTAACTCCTTCCCTTGGTTCTTTACTCATTACGCTAGTGGCTAAAACAAGCGTATTGCCGTATTGAAGAGTGCAACTTCCGTTGGCTTGGTTAGCAAATTTTCCGATAGTAACTATTAATTTTCTTCCTCCCCACTCAATTTCAAATTTTTCTTCTTTCATATTGTTCTGAAATCCTTTAGCAATCACTCGGCAGGCTTTAGGCCATGAAAAAATTCATTGCCTACCTGTCTGCCGGTGATTGCCTTTATTTAATAATTAAATTATCTTACTTTTTTTCTTTTGATAGGACTTTCTTTAATGAGAAATTTTCTTTTATTCTCACTTAAGTCGGTAAAAGTATCTGCTGTTTCCCTTAATTTAGAAGAAGTGGTTTGTCCAAAGGCGATTATCTCTACTTGTTTTCCATGATATCGGAGGTATTTAACTAAGGGAACAAAATCTCCATCTCCAGTCACTAAAACAATAACGTCTAAACTTGGTGCTAAAGTAATAGCGTCAACTGCCATTCCTACATCCCAATCGCCCTTTTTCATCCCTCCATAAAAGATCTGGAGGTCTTTTAGTTTTATTTCAAATCCTTGCTTATCTAATGCTTCAAAAAAACCTTCCTCTTCTTTTGATTGAGAGCGAATAACATAAGCAATAGCCCGAATTAGTTTTCTTCCTGATACAGCAATTTCTAAAATTTTACCAAAATTTACCTTTGCTTTATACAAATTCTTTGCCGAGTGGTACATATTTTGAACATCGACAAACACTCCTACTCGTTGGTCTGGATGTTTAATCATAAAATACTATTTTTTTAACTTTAATTTTTCAATTAATTTTTTATAAGCGCTTGGCTGTTCTAGTTGAAGATATTTAAGTAATCTCCGACGCTGGCCAATTTTTCTTAAAAGTCCTCTTCGGGAGGAAAAATCATGCTTGTGTTCCTGAAGGTGACGGGTTAGTTGTTTTATTTCCTCAGTAAGGAGGGCAATTTGGACTTGAGGTGATCCAGTATCGTTTTTGTGTGTAGCAAATTCTTTAATGATTTTTTCTTTAATTTTCTTTTCTAACATAAATTGGTTGAAAATTATTATTTCTTAAAATAATTGATTCTATTGTATCATTTTTAGATTTTTTAGGCAAGATTTATTGTCCTCTTATTCTTAAAATGATAATCTATAAAAAATATGGTTCTAAAAGAGAAAATTGCTTATAATACCATTCTTCAGTTGATTGGAAAGGTTCTAGGATTGCTTATTGGTTTTTTTAGCATTGCCTTATTAACTCGTTATTTAGGAAAGAATGGCTATGGTCAATATACTACTATAATTGCCTTTCTCCAACTGTTTGGCATCATTGCTGATTTAGGTATCTATAATATCGTTGTTCAACTTATCAATCAACCAGAGATTGATGAGGATAAAATTGTTAGTAATGCTTTGACCTTGCGTTTGGTTTCTCTCTCTTTCTTTTTATTTATTGCCTGTTTGGTAGGTTTTTTTATTCCCACTTATTCTTTGACTATAAAAATAGGGATTTGCCTTACCTCTTTAACTATTGTTTTTGTTTCTTTAAATCAAATTTTAGTTGCCAGTTTTCAAAAGAGATTAAATATGTTCAATGTCGTTCTGGCTGATTTTATGGGTAAATTTGTTAATCTTGTTTTAATTGTTTTGGCTGTTATTTTAAAATTAAATTTTTTCTTTATTTTATTTGCTTTGGTTTTTTCTAGTTTTTTGAACTTTCTATTAGTTCTTTTTTCAACAAAGAAATTTTTAAAAATAAGACCGGCTTTTGACTTAAATCTTTGGAGAATAATTTTAAAAAGAAGTTGGCCTATTGGTCTTTCTATTATTTTTAGCGCTTTTTATTTTAAAATTGATACTGTTTTACTTTCTTTGTTTCGGAGTCAGAGCGAAGTAGGCATTTATGGTGCTAGTTATCGCTTAGTAGAAGTTCTTAATTCTTTTCCAATGCTTTTTATTGGCTTAATTGCTCCTCTTTTAAATCAAAGTTGGGCAAAAAATGATTTATCTTATTTTAAATCTGTTCTACAAAAGAGTTTTGATTCTTTGATTATCGTTGTCATTCCTTTAGTTTTCGGAGGTTATATTTTAGCTAAAAAAATTATGCTTTTAATTGCTGGTAATCAATTTACTCAATCAGGAGATGTTTTTCAAATTTTAATTTTTGCTGTTGCTTTTCTTTTTCTTGGGCAATTGTTTAGCCAAGCAATGATAGCCCTGCGACAGCAGAAAATGATGATGAAATATTATATTTTGACTTTTATTGTTGGTTTAGTCGGCTATCTTATTTTAATCCCTCGTTATTCATATTTTGGCGCTGCTATTATGACTGTTTTAACTGAATTTTTAATTACTTGTTTAAGTGGAATTTTTTTGTTAAGAATGTTGAAAATTAAATTAAAACCAGATAGTTTTCTTAAATCACTTTTTTCAGCCGGAGTAATGGCTTTCTTTTTAATTATGTTTCCTCTAAAAAATTTTTTCATTTTATTTTTTTTAGGAACCATAATTTATTTTTTAACCCTTTACTTAATTGGCGGATATTCAGCAGAATTTATTAAGCAACTTATTCGAACAAAATGAATACTTATTATTTTCTTATTTTCATTTTTGCTTTGCTTTTCACTGCTTTAAGTATAAAAAGATTAGATTTTGCTTTAGCTTTTATCCTTTTCGCATTACCCAGTTATCTTCTACGTTTTAAAGTTTTTTTCATTCCTTTTACCCTCTTGGAGCTGATGATAATTATTCTTTTTCTTGTTTGGTTTTTAAAAAGAATTTTCAGTGGAGAAAAGGTTTATTTAGGAAAGTTCAGATATTTGATTTTCCTTTGGTTAGCTGTCGCTTCATTAGCCGTTATTGTCTCTCCTAATAAAATTTCTGCTTTGGGTATTTGGAAGGCCTATTTCTTGGAGCCAGTGCTTTTCTTTTTCGTTTTTATTAATGAAATTAAAGATAAAAAAGATTTAGAATTAGTTTTGACCGCTTTAGGCGCTGGTGCTTTAATAGTTTCTTTAATTGCTTTTTATCAAAAATTTACTGGCTGGTTGGTTCCTTATCAATACTGGTTTAAAGGAGAGGGTCGACGGGTAACTGGTGTTTTTCCTTACCCTAATGCTTTAGCGCTTTACCTTGGGCCAATAATAGGATTGTTGCTAGGAAGGATTTTTAAGGGAGGTTGGGAGAAAAAGAAGTTTTTTTATCTAATAGTTTTATTTTTCTCTTTTTTAGCCATTGTTTTTGCTCGTTCAGAAGGAGCAATAGCCGCCTTAGTTCTATCTCTTTTTGTTTTTGGCCTGAGTTTTAAAAAGTATCGCCTAAAGACGATTTTAATCATTTTAATTTTAATCATTCTTTTTACTACTATCCCTCTATTTCGCGAATATTTAATTAATAAATTTAATGGTCAAGATTGGTCAGTTAAGGTTCGCCTTACTCTTTGGCAAGAAAGTTGGCAGATGCTTAAAGATAATTGGCTTTTTGGTGCTGGTTTAGCTGGCTATCAAAAGAAAATTGTACCTTACCATCAGGCAAAGTATATTGAGATTTTTTTATACCCTCATAATATCTTTCTTAATTTTTGGTCAGAATTAGGGCTTTTTGGTTTGTTGACTTTTCTTTTATTGCTCCTAAAATCATTTAAAGAGGTAAAAAAGAAATTAATCGTTAAAAATAATTTTCTTGCTCTCTCCTGTTTATTGGCTTTGCTTATTATTATTTTTCATGGTTTGGTTGATGTTCCTTACTTTAAAAATGATTTATCTTTGCTTTTTTGGCTTATTATTGGTTTGATTAATTTAAAAATTTAAAGGACTTTTAGGTGGGATGCCGGAGTGGTTGAACGGGGCGCTCTCGAAAAGCGCTGTCCCGCCTTTGGCGGGACCGGAGGTTCGAATCCTCCTCCCACCGCCAGCAAATTTTCATTCTATGAAAATTTGCTCCCAAATTACAAATTACTCACACAAATTACAAAATTAAGTTTGCCAGAAAATTCTCGCTTCGCTCGAATTTTCAGTAATTAGTAATTGGTAATTTGTAATTTGGGTAAGAAGAAAACAATCAAGAAACACAAAGCGAGAATTTTCTGCCCAAACTACAAATTACACACACAAATTACAACTGAAATAGGTTCGTCCTGTCATTCGACAGGACGCCCCGCCAAAGGCGGGGCGAATCCTCCTCCCACCGCCAGCAAATTTTCATTCTATGAAAATTTGCTCCCAAATTACAAATTACTCACACAAATTACAAAATTAGTTTGCCAGCAAATTTTCGCTAACGCTCAAATTTGCAGTAATTGGTAATTTGTAGTTGGTAATTTGGGGTAAGGAAAAAACAATCAGGAAACACAAAGCGAGAATTTTCTATTAAAGCAATCCTATATTGTAAAATGGATTTGTTTTGCTGGCCTTGCCTATTCACCTTATATTTTTTGATTAGTGATTATATTCAAAAACAAATATCTAAAAAACAAAAAGAAGAAATTATTTTAACTTCTTCTTTTATTTTTTTTATTTTTATTGTAAAATAAAAACAAAAGACGCTTATGAAAAAAATAAAAAAAGCTGTGATTCCAGTAGCTGGCTTTGGTACCCGTTTTCTACCAGCAACCAAAGCCCAGCCAAAGGAAATGCTGGCCATTATTGACAAGCCGGTCATTCAGTATATTGTAGAGGAAATGGTTGACTCAGGCATTGAGGAGATTATTTTAGTCACTGGGCAAGGCAAAAGAGCGATTGAAGATCATTTTGACCAAAATAAGTCCTTAGAAGTTCATTTAGAAAGAAATAATAAAATAAAGGAATTAGAAGAAATCCGTCATCTTTCAGAGATGGCTTATTTTGTTTATCTTCGGCAGAAAGGTCCTTATGGAAATGCTACACCGGTTCTTAATGTAGAAAAGTTAATTGGCTCAGAACCCTTTGTTTTTGCTTTTGGCGACGATTTAATCAAAGGGGAAGTTCCAGCAACCAAACAGATGATGGAAGTATTTTATAAATATCAAAGTCCGGTTATTGGAGTTACTCAAGTCGCTAAAGAAAAAGTCCATCGTTACGGAGTGATTGACGGAGAAAAAGTGGAAGATAGAGTTTATAAAGTAAAAGATATTGTGGAGAAACCCTTACCTAAAGATGCGCCTTCTAATTTAGCTGTTGCTGGTCGTTATATTTTTACTCCAGATATTTTTGAAGCAGTAAAGAAAACAGAAATTGGTAAAGGAGGGGAGCTTTGGTTAGCTGATGCAGTGGATCTACTTTTAACTCAAAGGGATTTTTATGCTTATCAATATCAAGGTAGATACTATGATTGTGGTAATAAGTTAGAATTTTTAAAGGCAATTGTTGATTTTGCTTTAGAGAGAGAAAAGTTTAAAGAAGAATTCAAAAATTATCTTAAAAATTTGAAGATATGAAAAAAGGAAGAATTTATCAACTTTTTATTCTTTTTCTTATTGTAATTCTTTCTACAAGTGGTTTTAGTTGTCTTTCTAGTAAACCAAAAGTAAAACTTGAACCAATTACTTTAACCTATTGGCGTGTTTGGGAGTCGCCAGATGTTCTTAATCAAATTATTGCTGATTATCATCGTCTTCATCCAAATATAACGATAAATTGTCGTAAACTTCGTTATGAAGAATACGAGCAAACTCTTTTAGAGGCCTGGGCTGAGGGCCGTGGTCCGGACATTTTTTCTATTCCGGCTGATTGGGTAACAAAATACAGTAAATTTATTTATCCTTTGCCTCCAAAGATTAAAATGGTAAACATCAAATATTCGGGCAATGCTTTGAAAAAAACAGCCAAAATTGTTGCTGAGGAAAAGCGCACCATTACTCCTGACGAGTTGCGTCAAAAATTTGTTGATGTTGTTTTTAATGATGTAGTTAGGTATGATCCACAAAGCAAGATGAATCGAATTTACGCTTTACCTTTAGCCATTGACACTTTGGCTCTTTATTATAATCGAGATATGTTAGATAATGCGGGCATTGCCAAACCGCCAACTAATTGGGAAGAATTTAAAGAAGATGTTAAAAAATTGATTATTCAAGATACTGAAGGCAATTTTATTCAATCAGGTGCTGCTTTGGGTACAGCTGACAATATTGAAAGGTCTGCTGATATTTTATCTTTATTGATGTTGCAAAACGGCACAAAAATGATTAAAAATTGGCGTGCCAGTTTTAACCAACCTTTAGAAACAGATAAAAGTTATTTTCCCGGGGTAGAGGCATTGCGTTTTTATACTGACTTTGCTAATCCAGCCAAAGAAGTTTACACTTGGAATTCTGAAATGCCTAATTCTTTAGATGCTTTTATTGATGGAAAAGTGGCTTTCTTTTTCGGCTATTCCTATCATTTGCCTATTATCCAAGCAAGAGCGCCAAAACTTGATTTTGGAGTAGTTCCCGTGCCTCAGATAGAAGGTTCTTTAAAGCAAGTAAATTATGCTCGCTATTGGGTAGAAACAGTTTCTTCTCATAGTCAAAACAAAGATGCTGCTTGGGATTTTCTTCAATTTGCCACAACTTCTGCTAAAGAAGTTAAGACCTATTTAGATGCGGCTAAAAAACCACCGGCTTTACGCGAGTTGATTGATGTTCAATTAGAAAATTTTGATTTAGCCCCCTTTACCCAACAAGTTTTAACTGCTCAAGATTGGTATTATGGAAAAGACCCCTTGGCTGTAGAGGAGATTTTTAAGGAAATGATTAGAATGGTCAATCAAGGCCTTTTGGATTATAAAAAAGCAATAAATTATGCTGTGGAACGAGTTAATCAAACATATTAAAGCAGATAAAAAGAGAAAATTATTTTTTACTTTCTTTTTCTTTTCTCTTTTTTCTTTCTTTTTCTTATTTCCTTTCTTTTTTAGTTTTGCTGCTAGTTCAGGATTAGGGAAGATTGTTCCTGATTGTGCTGCTACTGGCGATTGTACTTTGGAGGATTTTCTTTTGCTTTTTATCAATCTTTCAAAAATTATTTTAGGTATTGTTGGTGCTTTGGCTTTAGTTTATTTTATTGTTGGCGGGTTTATGTTCTTGACTTCTGGGGGTAGTCAGAGCCGGGTAAAAAAAGGTAAAGACATCTTGATTGGAACTTTAACTGGGCTTATAATAGTAATGACTGCTTGGTTGATTGTTTATTTTATTGAAACAGCAGTTGGAATTAAACCAGGTTATACGCGTTTAAAAAAGAAGGCAAAAGTAGTTGAGAAAGATGGATTTTGTGTGGTTCGGGTAAAAGATGGCGATTCTTGTAGTAGAGAGTGTAAATGTTTAGGAGGGGAAGCACGTTTTTCAGAAGCTAATTGTAAGGATACTTTGAGGCAAATGAGAGAGGCAGGAACACTCTGCGAGGGGGGATGGGTAGAAGAAAGGAGTGAGAAGGAAGAGTGTAAGAATGCAATAAAAAGAGTAGATTTTTGTTCTCCAGAAGAAGAGGGTTCTTAATTTTTAAAAAATGGGAGAAAAAAAATTTAAAATAATTCTATTTTTCTTTGTTTTTTTACTGCTGGCAAGTATCTTTTTAACTAGCGGAAGAAACAGCGCTTGGATGGCTAGCGATGATTTGAACAGCAACTACACAGTAACTTTAGAAAGTCCTATTAGTGAAACTGACCCAGTTAGTTTAATTGGTAGGGGTATTAAGATTTTTTTAGGGATTATTGGAGCAATTGCTTTAATAATGTTTATTTATGGTGGTTTAGTTTGGATGACTTCTGGAGGAAGTTCTACAGCCATTAAAAAAGGAAGAGACACCTTGGTCTGGGCAAGTATTGGTATTTTAGTAATTTTCAGCAGTTATGCTATTTTAAGTTTTATTTTTAAAGCTATTGGAGCAAAATAATTTATTTTTAAGAAAGGAGGTGAAATTATGCTGAAGAAGAGAATTTATCTTTTTTCTGGATTATTACTCTTAACTATTCTTCTTTTGAGTATTGCCCCAGTCGCTTTTGCTCAGATAGCTCCTCCTCCTAGCCCTGGCCCTGGTCCTGGACCTAGCCCCGAAACTCCTGAAACCACTGAAACTGCTGGCAGTGTTCGTTTACCTGGATCTAATATTGTTGCTAGCAATATCAATGCTTGGGAAACAGCAGAATCAATTATTGATAAGCTTTTGGGCTTTTTAGGATTAATTGCTGTAGTTGTTATTCTTTATGGAGGTTTTCGTTGGATGACTGCTGGTGGTAATGAAGATGCAGTAAAAAAAGCCAAGCATACTCTAACGGCTGGAATAATTGGTTTAATTATTGTTTTGGCTGCTTGGGGAATCGCCCGCTTTGTCATTAGTCTAATGCCTACTAGGACGACATAGTTGTTTAGGAAAAGTAAATTATTGACTTTTGTTTCTTATAAATGTTATAATTGTAAAAACTAATAATTTATTTAAAAGAAAGGAGGTGAAATTATGTTGAAGAAGAGAATTTATCTTTTCTTGATGATGTTGATTTTAAGCATCCCCTTTTTAACTACGAATTCAGTTGTTTTTGCTGGTGATATCCGTTTACCTGAATCTAATATTGTTGCTAGTAATATCAATGCCTGGGACACAGCAGAAGAAATTATTGATAAGCTTTTGGGCTTTTTAGGGTTGATTGCTGTAGCTGTTATTCTTTATGGAGGTTTTCGTTGGATGACTGCTGGTGGTAATGAAGATGCAGTAAAAAAAGCCAAGCATACTCTAACGGCTGGAATAATTGGTTTAATTATTGTTTTGGCTGCTTGGGGAATC